>JAABUQ010002182.1_pt1 | contig 39508 bp, 39 predicted proteins | sample 5560001 | NCBI WGS metagenome assembly JAABUQ01 (sample SAMN10711888, study PRJNA513371) | rock metagenome | isolation source: Antarctica rocks | place: Antarctica: Victoria Land, Finger Mt nord | collected 2015-12-18
CTCGTGGGATAGCGAAGCAGGGTCGGTCATCGATCTTTCGGTCGAGCTTAAGGCCCATGGGGTCAAAGGATGTGTCCGACCCATTGGGACGTCTTATTCGACACGTCCCGCTAAGAACATATCAGGGTTCAAGAATACAGGTATTTTGCACCAATAAAGGTTGCACTTCAAATTAAAATGCGTCTATGATGGGTGCACTTCCCACCAACACTTCTTGGAGATACATGCGCTACAACAAACTAGGGTCGACCGGGCTCTTCGTCTCGGAACTGGGCTTCGGTACGATGACCTTCGGCGGCGGCGGAATCTGGGGCAGCATCGGCGCGGTCCAGCAGGCCGAAGCCGACGCCCTGCTCCGACGTGCCTTCGAAGCCGGGATCAACTTCATCGACACGGCCGACGTGTATTCGGACGGCGATTCCGAACGGATCACGGGCCAAAGCTTGCAGAATCTGGGCATACCGCGCGATGAAGTCGTCGTCGCGACCAAAGTCTTCGGTGAGGTCGGTTCGAAGCCCAATCAACGCGGCTCGTCGCGGGCCCACATCATGGACGGCGCCAGAGCAAGCCTCGCCCGCATGCAATTGGATCACTTCGATTTGTACCAGTTGCACGGTTTCGATCCGGCCACGCCCATCGAAGAGAGCCTCGGGGCTTTGACGGATCTCGTCCGGCAAGGACTCGTCCGGTACGTCGGCGTCTCGAACTGGGCCGCTTGGCAGATCGCGCAAGCGAAGGCATCAGCAGACTTCACGGATTCGAAAAGCTTGCGTCGCTTCAGGCATACTACACCGTCGCGGGCCGCGATCTCGAACGCGAGATCGTTCCGATGCTCGAGAGCGAAGGCCTGGGATTGCTCGTCTGGAGCCCGCTCGCGGGCGGTCTGCTCAGCGGCAAATACGGCCGCGAGCAAACGGGCGTCGAAGGGAGCCGCCGTACGGCTTTCGAGTTTCCTCCGGTCGATATCGATCGCGCGTATGACATCATCGACGTGTTGCGCAAACTCTCCGAAGAGAAACACGTCTCGGTGGCACAACTCGCCGTCGCGTGGCTTCTCCATCAGCCCCGCGTCACGAGCGTCCTACTCGGTACCAAACGCGTCGAGCAATTGAACGACAACCTCGCAGCCGTCGATGTCGTCCTCTCCGAAGAAGAGCGCAAGTCCCTCGACGAGGTGAGCCGGCTTCCCGCCGAATACCCGGGCTGGATGCTTGCGATGTGGAGCGAAGCGCGCGTGAAGCAATTGGCGCAAGCGCGATGAATCGCGCGGCGTTTCGTACTCTCGGCCGCTCGGGCTGATCGTCAGCCCCTTCGCGCTCGGCACGATGACCTTCGGTGCGCCCGGCTGGGGTTCGCCGGGCGACGTCTCGCAAGCCGATCTTCAATCTCGGGCACGTCCCGAAGGACGTACGTCCACTCGGGCGCTCGACCCCGGCCGCCCGCGCGAGGACGTCGCGTGCCCGGAACCGCGACCCCATGTCCTCCTTAAATGTATGGCGGCATCAAATGTATGGCGGCATCGAGCACGCGCGCCGGGCGGGGTGCCCCCGCGGCGTCGCAGAAACGAGCCGCGGTGCGGACCGCCTACGAAACGTCGACCCGTCGGGCCATGGTGCAGCTGCTAAAAGCGGAGCGGCGTTATCTGACGGCGGCGATGATTTTCCGGATGATGCGTGCCGTCAACCCGAAGCTCGCGCTCTCGACCGTCTATCGCACCCTCGAATTGCTGACCGCCCGCGGCACCGTTTCCAGCCGCAGCGAACCGACCGGCGAAGCCGGCTTCGTCTTCTGCACAGACGATCATCACCATCACGCGATCTGCACGGTGTGCGGTCTGGTCGCCGAGGTTGACTGCGACGCAATGGAAGAATTTCGACGTGCGCTGCTCGCGCAGCAGTCGTTCGCACTCGACGAACATGCCATCGAGTTCTTCGGCCGGTGCGCGCGCTGCCGCTGACAGGGACGTCGCGCGCGCCCGGCGGACCTATCTTCATGCCTATTATCTCACGCGCGTCCGCCCTGGGTGTCTCCAGCGTCCTCGCTCTTGCCGCGCCGCTGCTGTTCGAGCGCGTCGTGCTCGCCGCCGGGAAGGCGGACCCCGGCGACATCAAACTCCTCAACACCGTGATTCCACTCGAACGCGCCGCCCTCAAAGCATACGGCGATGCGGCCGCAACCAACATCCTCACGCCGCCGGTCCTCGCGGTCGCGAAGAGCTTCATGGCGGATCATCAAGCCCACCTCGACGCGCTCGTAGCCGCGATAACGCAGGGCGGCGCGACGCCGAGCGCCGACACGGCGGCGCTCGCCACCCCAACCCTTGCGACCGAAGCGGACATCTTGAACTTCGCCTACACCGTCGAGCGGCTCGCCGCCAGCACATACCTCGGCACGGTCGCACAGTTCAAGAATCGGGACCTCGCGACAACCGCCGCCTCGATTATGGGCGTCGCGACGACGCACGTCGCGCTGCTGGCCGAAGCGCTCAAGAAAAACCCCGCCTACCCCACCAGTTTCGTCACCGCTTAGCCGGGTTCACGGAGCTCGTTCCGAGCTCCGTGAACCCGCTCTCTGCCAGGTGCGGTGCGCGTGTTTTTGGTTTGCGCCCAGGGCGCCGCAGAGCCGGCACCGAGCGGATTCCTAGAACGCGTCCTACAGGACGAGTTCCAGGAATCCGGCGATGTCGTCGGGTTCGACCTCCATGCCCACGCCTCGCGGATTGTAGCGTAGATCGTGAAAGTCGGAACCCGCGGTCATGACGAGGCCGTGCTGCTTGGCGATGTCGCGGTAGTGAGCGACTTGGTGTCGTTCGTGGGTCGGGTAGAACGTCTCGATCCCCGCGAGCCCAGCGACGACGAGTTCGGCGATGATCGACTCGTCCTTGAGTCGCCCGGGGTGCGCGAGCACCGCGACTCCGCCCGAGCGCATGACGAGTTCGACCGCTTGATGCGGGCCCATGTACGTCGAGGGCACGTAGCCCGGCTTCCCCGCCGCGAGCAGTTGGCGAAAGGCGCCTTCGATGTCGGCGACATGTCCCGCGCGAATGAGGGCACGGGCAACGTGGGGCCGCCCGATGGCCGATTGCGAGTGCCCGAGTTCGGCGCGCACGCGTTCCATGTCGATGTCGTAGCCGGCGCTCCGCAACTGCGCGACCATTTGCTCTGCCCGCATGTCCCGTTGTCGCCGGTTCTCGACGATGGCAGTGCCGATCTCCGGTGCGTCGAGGGCGAAGCCGTAGCCCAACACGTGCACTTCCTGACCGCGATAGGTCGAGTTGAGCTCGATGCCCGTGACGACGCGCGCGGTGCCCAGGGCACCGTCGAATTTGCCGTACGCGCCGAGCGAGTCGTGGTCTGTGACGGAAAAGATTCCGACGCCGCGCTTGCGCATACGCTCGGCCAGTTCGGCGGGGGCAGAGGTCCCGTCGCTTTCCAGCGTATGAGAGTGAAAATCGACGAGCACGCGGCGCGTTACGTCCGCGCGCGGGCTTTGGCCTTCTTTCGCGACTTTACGAAATAAACGAGGACCCGCTTCTCCTCGCGGAAGCCCACGAGACTGCGTTGCTGCGTCGGATCGCGGAGCGCCTCGATCGCGTAATCGACCAACTCGTCGGCGGAGCCCTCGTCATCGAAGGCATCGTCGTCGGCCGCGGGGCTCTTGACGAGCGCCTTCGGGAAGCGCTCTGCCAACACCGCGACCAGCAGTTGAAGTTCCTCGCGGGAGAAGCTGCGCGCGTCGCGCGTCACGCGTATGAAGCTCATGCCCGCATCGCTCTCGCATGCGACGTCGAGGGCGTCGGGGGATTCGCGGTCGAGGTCCAAGAGCGCCCGGACGTGATCGCAGACGCGCTCGCGTACGTCACGCTCGACGGCGCGCCCGAGCGGCGCCGCCACGGCAAACGACAGCGTCAACGTACCGTCCTTGGGATGCGATACGATGGTCGCGATCTCCGGATAGCGCACGAGGAGCGTGATGATGAGGCCGACCGCGTCGGAGGTTTCGTTCGGGATTCGGCCTTTGGTGGTGGGTCGCATGTGCCTCGCCGGACCTGCGGGGAAGTAGGGAATGGGCGGCCATTGGGGGCCGGGCGGGTCCCATTCGCACCCGCGGGCGCGGTCCCTGGGGACACAATGAAGCCCCGACCTCCCGGCCGGGAAGACCGCCCAAGATCGCGAAGCCGGTCCGCTATGACGCTCCGAGTGCCGTGGGCGGGCCTTCCGCTCGCCGTACTCGTCGCCGTCCTCGCGCACGTCACAGGCTTCGGGAGCTCCCACGCGCCCGGCGACGGCCACGCGACGGGGCTGCTGGTCGCTCTGGGCCTCGCGCTCGCTCTGCTCGTGGCTAGCGTGTTCCTGCTTGCCGCCGCGGGTGGTTCCGGAGCGGCGTCATCGGTCGCACGGCCAGGATCGCCCGCGAACGTCCTGGGTCTGGCGACGCTCGGTGCCGCGGTGTTGCTCGCGATCGAGATCGCGGAAGGCCACGCCGCGCTCGCCGGAAGCCTGCGAGCCCTCGCGGCGCTGCTGCCGATCGCAGCGCTGGTCGCACTCGTCGCTCGGCACGCGCACGGCTCGCTGGACGCGGCCGGCGCACGGTGCCGGGCCGGGCTGCGACGGGCGGCCCCTCGCATCTCAGGCGGCTTCGCAGCCTACGCGACGTACCGCGTCGACGCCCGCTCTGCGGTGCGGCGCGACGTCAGCCGCGGTCGCGCGCCACCTCGTTACACCTAGCTCGACCCCTCCGGACCGCCCGCACGGGCGTGAGCTTTGCGTTTCGAGGAGTTTATCATGCGTCCGATTTTTGCGGCCGTCATCGCCGCGTCGTTCCTATCAACCGCCGCGCCCGCGTTTGCCGATACGACCGGTCTGGTCCGCGGCACCACGACTTTCGCAGGCAAAGCCGCTCCCGGCGTCCCCGTGACCTTACGCGGCGAGAACGTCTCGCTCCACGCGACGACCGACGCCGCGGGTACGTTCGCGTTCGCGCGCGTCCCGTTCGGGCGCTACACGCTCACCGCCCACCCCGAGGGGACGCGGGACTACACGCAGAGCGTCGACGTCTCGAGCGACGCCGTCGTTAGCCTGAGCATCGATCTGCAGCTCAAGGAGATCGGCCGCTCGCAAACCGCCTTCGTGAAGGGAGCGGGCTCCACGCCGGTGTCCGTCAACACGATCGGGCGCGCGCAAATCGGAACGCTGCCGGACAACCAGAGCTTGGACCGGGTGATCCAGACGGTACCGGGCATCGTGCGCTTTTCGTATAACGAGCCCGTCGCGCATGGCTTCCACGGCCTTACCTACGAACTCGACGGCGTGCCGTTGCCCCAGGGAACCACGTCGAATTTCAGCGAGGTCGTCGACCCGCGCTCGATCGATTCACTCGAGGTCTTCACGGGTGCCTTTCCCGCCGAATTCGGCGGCTCGCGCCAAGGCGCCGTCGTGAACATCCTGAGCCACCGCGCAACGGACCTCACCGGGCCGCAAGAGGGCACGTTCACCGCGGGAGCCGGCACGTACGGCTCCGCGCAAACGTCTCTGGCCGAATCGCTGCACCTGGGGAACACGCGCCTATTTCTCAACGCGAACGAGGAGCGCACCAATCGCGGCATCGATTCGCCGACCTTCGATCCGATACACGACCGATCGAGTCAGTCCAACCAGTTCCTGCGCACGATCACCAACGTCGGCGCGCGCGATACGCTCGCGTTCGACGCATCGAACAACTTCGCGTCGTTTCAAATTCCCATCAACGCGACCGCAAACCCGAACGATCCGGTCGTCGTACCGCCGGGGACCTCCGACGTGCAACGCGAGTACGACCGCTTCGTCAACCTGGTCTACACGAGTAACGCCAAGAACGGCGCATCCTTCACGCAGATCGCGCCGTGGTATCGCTACGATCGCGTCGCCTATGCAGGCGATCTGCCGAACAACCTCGCCGGTACGGTCGCCAACGCCGATGGAACCTCCAGCCCGCTCGATGGCCTGCAGCAGGACCGGCGCTCCGAGTATGTCGGCATCCGCGCAAACCACTTCCACGTTGTCGGCAAGCACGCACTGAAGGCGGGGATCGACGAATCGCTCGAAAATTTCAGCGGCGCCGAGCGCATCGCATTCGTCGGTGCCGACGGCACGACCCAGAACTTTTTCGATAATGCCTCGCAGCGCGGGTCGCTCTTCGGTGCGTACCTGCAAGACAAGTGGACGCCGACCCCGTTCTTCTCGGTGCTCGGAGGGCTACGCTACGACCACTCGACCGGATACGTCGGAGGCGGTCAGCTCAGCCCGCGCGTCGAGGTCAACGGCCAAGTGGGCGCGCAAGACGTGCTTCACTTCTATTACGGGCGTTTGTATGCCGCGCCGTTCATCGAGGACACCCGTCGCGCCGCGGTCATCGTCGGCGGCGCCAATGGCGCCCCGACTTACGATCTCCAACCCGAACACGATTCGTACTACGAGGTCGGCCTCGCTCACGCGTTCTCGTCGAACGCGCGCGCGACCGTCAATTTGTGGAAGCGCGACGTGCGCAACGTGCTCGACACCACGCAGCTGGCGCAGACGCCGATCGAGGCCGTCTTCAACAATACGATCGGTATCGCCAAGGGTGTCGAGAGCCGCGTCGACGCGCGCTTTCGAAACGGCGATTCGTTCTTCGTTTCAACGACGCTCTCATCGTCGCGCGCCGGCGGCATCTCCGGCAGTACGTTCCTGTTTCCGCCGAGCACGGACCCGAGCAACATCACGCTAAACCCCGAGGATCACGACCAGACGTTCGCGGCGGTCCTGGGGTACACCAAACGCTTCGGTGCGGGTCGCAGCTTCTTCGCGTCGCTCGAACCGCAGTATGGGACGGGCTATCCGGTGCAGTTCCAAAATGGTCCGGGCCGGCTTCCGCCGCACCTCACCTTCGACGCATCGGTCGGACGTGATGTCAAACGCGGCAGTCGCCCGGCACTCGGCTTCACGGCGAATTTTGCGAACTTCACCAATTCGCGCTACCTCATCAAGGTGAACAACGGCTTCAACACGACGCAGTGGGGGGAGGGCTTTCGCGCCGACCTGCGCGTCACGGCGCCGTTTTAGGAGCTCAGCTGCGCCTGGGCGGCTTGACCGCCGCGCGCCCGGATCCACGCCTCGACCGCCTCGGGCGGCATCGGGCGGCTGAAATGGAAACCTTGGAGTTCGTCGCAGCCCAGCGCACGCAAGTAGGTGTCTTGCTCGGTTGTTTCGATGCCCTCGGCAATGACGCCCAGATGCAGGCTGCGCGCCAGCGCCATGATCGCTTGCACGATCGCGGAGTCCGCGGCGTTGCCCGGAACGTCGCGGATAAAACTTCGATCGATCTTGAGCGTGTCGATGGGAAAACGCTGGAGATACGCGAGCGAACTGTAGCCGGTACCGAAATCGTCGATTGAAATACGCACGCCCATCAATTTAAGCCGGCACAACGTCTCGACCGCGGCCTCGACGTCGCCCATCAGCACGCTTTCGGTAAGTTCGATCTCGAGCTGCTTTGGGTTGAGACCGCTCTCCTCGAGCGCGTGGGCAATCGTGTCGCAGAGACCGCGGTTACGGAACTGCCGGGCGGAGATGTTGACGGCGATGCGCAGACCCGGGCGCGTCGACCGGTGCCATACCTGCGCCTGCACGCACGCCGTATGTAAAACCCACGCGCCGATGCCGACGATCGATCCCATTTCTTCGGCGAGCGGAATGAACTGGTCCGGAGGGACCAAGCCCTTTTCGGGGTGCATCCAGCGCAGCAACGCTTCGAAGGCGACGATCGGGCCCGACGTGGCGACGATCGGCTGGTAGTGAAGGATGAATTCGTTACGTTCGAGGGCGTGCCGTAAATCGCTCTCGAGTGCAAGTCGCACGCGCGCTTTCTCGTGCAATGCCGCCGTGTAAAAGTGGAACGTCGCGCCACCGTCTTCTTTGGCCTGGTGCATCGCGGTGTCGGCCGCGCGGACGAGCGCGTCCGCGTCGTTCGCATCGAGCGGTGAGAGCGCGACGCCGATGCTGGCGGAGGCGTAGAGCTGCTCGCCTTCGATGTGATACGGCCGCAGACACAATTCGATGAAATCCTGCGCGATGTCGCCCGCGTGTTCGGGGCGAGAAAGATCGGAGATGACGATTGCAAACTCGTCGCCTCCGATTCGTGCGACGGTGTCGCTGGTTCGGACGCGTTCGCTCAGACGCGCGGCGACTGCCTTGAGGAAATGGTCGCCTGCGACGCGTCCGAGCGTATCGTTGATGGCTTTGAAGCGGTCGAGATCGACGAAGAGGACGGCGACCATCGAGCCGTTCCGGCGCGCTCGCGCGAGTGCGTGCGTCAACCGTTCGTACAGAAGCACGCGATTGGGCAGTCCCGTTAAGATATCGTGGTGCGCCTGATGCGTGAGCAGCGCCTCGGCTTCTTCGCGGTCCGTGATGTCGAAGGCAGTTCCGAGGAGGCGGGTCGGCGTGCCGTCGGCGGCGTACGCAAACTCGCCCTGCTCTTGAACCCAACGCACGATGCCGTCGGGCCGCAGGACCCGCCGGTCGACGCGATAGCTCGTGTGCGTCTCACGCGCGTGCGCGACCGCATCTGCGACCCGCGTGCCGTCGTCCGGATGATCGAATGCGGCGCTATCGCGGGCCGGCGAGGCGTCGTTGTGTTCCAGCCCGCAGATTCGGTACATCTCGTCGGACCACACGACAACGCCCGTTTGCAGATCGCGGTCCCAACTGCCGAGGTGCGCCGCTTGCTGATGGTTCTGCAACTTACGTGCCAGACTTCCGTCATTGACGGCAGAAGTCTGGAAGAGCCGTTTCATCTGCGCGACCAGCCAGAAGAGCACGACGCAGTCCGCAGCGACGAGGCCGGCGTGCAGCGTCACGCGCTCGAGACCCACTTCTGGAAAGACGCCGGGCGAGAAAACGAGATCGAGTAAGAGATAGTACGCCGTGGTCAAAGCCGCGGCGAGCGCGATCGGCCGCCAGTCGACGAAGGCCACGAGCATCCCGAAAACGACGAAGAAATACATGTGCCAATCGATGTGCCACGGCCCCAAGCCGGCAAAGGCCATCAGCGCAGGCGCCACGGTCAGCGCGCCCGCAAGAGCAAGCCGAGTCGTGAGCGATTCCGGGCAGCGCCACGCCGCCAGGGTGCCCACCACGCCTGCGAGTCCCATAATCGCGCCCACGCGCAGTGGCGCAACGTGATTCGAAAGTGCCACCGCAACCACGATGGGGACGTGGAGCCAAAGCAGACCGGCAAAAAATCGCGAAGCGCGCGCGCGTAGCGTTTGGAGGTCGTACGGCCTGGCAGCGGGATCCATGGAGTCCTTATGAGACGTTACGGTTCCTAACGACATCGGTCGCACCGCACGCCGGGACCACGAATGTCGTTCGCAACACGCCCCACGATGACGCGGTGTGCCGAGGCTCACACCGGTCGGGAGCGCTAGTTCACCCTAGCCCGTCTGGCCAAGCAGTGTGAGCGTGAAATACCACAACCCGAGCCCTACGCAGACGACCGAAACCGAGATCGCGACGATATTCCCCAAGGCCGAATTGACGCGTGCGCCCAGAATCTTGGGGTCGTTGGCCAGCACGAGCAAGAACCCCAAGACGAGCGGGAGCACGATTGCGTTGAACGCTTCGACGTAGAGCGTGATCTTGACGAGCGGCAGGTTCGGTATGAGTACGATGCCTGCTGCGAGCCCGACGATGGCCGCGTACAAACCGTAGAAGCGCTTGGCTTGGGTGCAGCGATAATTGAGCGAACATGGCCAGCGGAAAGCCTCGCCGAAAGCCCACGCCGTCGCGAGCGAGACGACGAAGGCTCCGAGCATCGACGCTCCGATCAGCCCCGCGCCGAAGACGATGCCCGAGGCGCGGCCGGTCAATGGGATCAGCGCGAGTGCGGCGTGGGCGGCATCCGTCACGGATATGTGCCGAACGAACAGCGTCGCGGCCGTCGTGACGACTACGGCGATCATGATGACCTGGGTCGCGATGGCGCCCAGCGCCGTATCGATCCGTGCGAGCGTCAGGTCGCGTTCGCGAATGCCTTTATCCACGGTCGCGCTCTGCTGGTAAAAAATCATCCAGGGCATGATGACCGCGCCGATGTTGCTCGCGACGAGCAGCAAATAATCGCGATTGGCCAGCGGCTGCGAGCCGAAGATTCCGTCGCGCAACACCGACATCGGCGCGGGATGTGCTGCAAACGCGGCTGGGATGAAGAGCAGTTCGAGCAAACACAACCCGAGCGCGCACAGTTCCGCACGTTTGTATGCCCCGGAGAGCGACACGCCGATGAGAATCGTCGCCGCCGTAAGGACCATCACGGCCGGATTCACGCCGAAAATCAGCGCGGCACCCGCGATGCCGATGAATTCCGTGACGAGGGCCGCCACGTTGGTCACGAGCATGGTGCCGAGCGAAATCCAGCACCAAAAAAGCCCATAGTTCTCGCGGATCAGCTGCGCGTGCCCCTTGCCCGTCACGGTCCCCAGTCGCACGGTCATTTCTTGAACGACGAAGAGCGGCACGATGAGCAGCAGCTGGAGCAGCACGAGCTTCATCCCGAACTGCGCGCCCGAGGACGCCGCCGTCGTGATGCTGCCCGCTTCCGTATCCGCGAAGGCGACGATAATGCCCGGGCCGACGACGGCCATCAGTCGCACGGCAAGCCGGCGCCCGCGTGGCGACGGTGAAGCAGGCGTTGTTGGGACGGGAACGGCGGCCATTAGTGCTCCGGGCAAGTGGGCGAGGTCACCTTCGCCGTGAGTTAGACTCTCCTAATTGAATAGCCTTCGCTTCGCCCTAGTCGAGCCGCGTGCGGGGGTTTTTGCGGCGGCGCCCCAATAACACCGAAGATGGGTGTACCCCGTACCTCCCTCGAGCCGCCAACCCCCGAGCAATCGGCGTTTCTCGAACGGGCGATGTTGCAGTACGGCAAGGCGACCTACAACTTTGCCTTCCGGCTCACTGGAAACGAGGCAGACGCCCGCGACCTCACGCAAGACGCCTTTATCCGCGTCTACCGCGCATGGCGCTCGTTCCAGCCGGGGACGTCTTTTTTGTCTTGGGTGTACAGAATCGTTACAAACTTGTACCGAGACGAACTTCGGCGACGAAAAGGGCGTTTCCATGAAGAGATCCCCGAAGACAACGCGCCGCAGCAGTTTGGCGGGCAGCGGCCCTTAGCGACCAACCCTATCGATGACTACGTCGAACGGCAACTCGGGGAGCCTCTATCCCGGGCCCTTGCCGATTTGTCACCCGAGCAGCGTCAAGTCGTCATATTAGCGGACATCGAGGAATATAGTTACCAAGAGATAGCGGAAATTATGGGGTGCTCGATCGGAACGGTCCGATCGAGACTCCACCGAGCACGGGCTCTCCTCCGTCGTCTCGTCGAGCGAGCACAACAGCAACAATAACGATGATACAGCACCTTTCGACCGACCAGCTCGTGGACTACGTTCACGGCGAACTTCCCCCGCAGGAGGACGCGCGCGTGCACGCCCATGTCGCGTCGTGCGCGGCGTGTCGCGCCGAGGCGGACGCCGAAGAGGCGGTGCGCGATTACCTCCACAGCGCCGCCGCTGCAGACGAACGTGAGATGCCCTCGGCGATCAAGGCTGCCGTGTGGGAGCAGATCCGCGCGGCCAAGCCCGGACCCTTCGCGTCGCTTGCCGGGTTGCTCCGTCCGGTCGTGGCCGTTCCCCTCGCGGCGCTGTTGCTCGCCGGAGGCTATTTTGCTTCGGGGCTCGGCCAACGCGGCAATCAACCTACCGTTGCGGCTTCGTACTACCTCCAGGCACACGCCGTACAATCCGCGCAGGGCCCGCTCTCGGAGCACGCCGCGACCCCGCCGGTGTTCGAAGCGGCGGGGAGCAATCAAGCGGCTGTCGCCGACGCGTACGATGGCGGCTACCCCGCAACGGCGGCGTATGGTGGGGGGCGTTAAAGAAGCCGTGCGCGCCGCCCGAGCGGCACTCGCCTTCGCCCTGGCGATCGCCGCAGGACCATCGCTTGCAGCCGCGGCTGCGCCCGCGACGTCTGTGCCATCGGCTACGGACGCGACGGCGTTACTGCGCCTCAGCCTGGATGCGCCCAAGACCATCTCGTACATCGGTCAAATCGAAACGATTCGGTTTAGTTCGAATCGCGCGCTCGCGACGATCGTAAAGGTGGAGCACCGTGCGCCCGGGCTGACGCGACGCTGGTACGTGGCGCCCGAAGCGATGTTCGGCGATTACATCGTCACGCGTTCGAATACGACGTACCGCTTCGATACGCGCCACAACCGCATCGTGCTTTCGCACAACCCCACGTTCGAGAACGCCGTCGCGTCGGCCGGCAACGTCGAGCGCGTCATGCATAATTACCGCGCGCTGCTCGAGGGTCCCGAGACCGTTGCGGACCGCGCGACGCTTTCTGTCGTGCTCCTCAATCGCTTCACCGGGGAACGGGTGCTGCGTTTGTGGATCGACCGCGAGACACATCTCGTGCTCAAGAAGGAAGAGTACCACGCCAATGGTTCGGTCGCGTCGCGGACCCGATTCGACGCCGTACGGTACACCTCCGAAATACCGGACAGTATTTTTTCCGTCGAACCGCCCGCCGGTTACAGTCAAGCCACGAGCCCCGACGTCGCGACGATGGACAGCGACATCGATCGCGTCATCGCGCAAGCCGGCTTCAAGCCGTACGAGCCGCAGAATCTTCCGCAGGGCTTCTCCATGACCAGCGGCGATGTCAGCGACGTCAAAGGCGTCAAGACGCTGCACTTTCTCTATTCCGACGGCTTACGATCGATCTCGCTGTTCGAGAACGCGACCGGCGCGGCAGCCGATTTCGGCGGACTGCACCCCACGACGGTGCAGCTCGAAGGCCACGACGCGCAATACGTCGAGGACGGTCCGACCACGCTCTTGACGTGGAAGGAACGCAGCCTTTACTTCGCGCTCGTCGGCGACCTCATGCGCAACGAACTCGTCGAAATCGCCAAGAGCGTCGTTCCGAACGAGATTCGCTAGCTCTTCGCGCCGAGCTTCGGGTCGGGTTTCTTACCCGCGATCGAGAGGTCCAGGGCCTTGGTGAGATCTCCCGCGGGGATCTCGCCGTCTCGGATCGCCTGCACGGTGCCGTCGGCACCGATGAGGACGACGGTCGGAAAGCCGCCCTGCAGATATTTCTTGGCGACGTCGAGATTGGGATCGAACGCGACCGGATACGTGGCATGATACTTCTCGACGAAGGCTACGACGTCGGCCTGCGATTCGGGCGCTGATTGGTCGATGCCGAAGGGACTGCCTGCAACGGCGACCACGCGGGCTTTTGCCTTATACGTCGCGGCAATGCGGTCGAGAGCCGGTACCTCACGCTGGCAATGCGGGCACCACGAAGCGAAGACTTCGAGTAGCACGGGCTTGCCGGCTGCGGTTGCGAGATCGAAGGGACCGGCGGTCGTCGACACCGCGAACTCGGGCGCTTTTTGGCCGACGGTCAACGCCGCCCGGTCGTCCGCATGCGACGCGCCGACCGGCACGGCCGACTTATTGGTCGCGAGCACGACGGCCACGATAACGATCAGGGCCATGATCGCAACGGACACGTAGACCAGGATTTTGCGGCGCTGCGCGAGCGCTCGACGCGCTCCGGCGGACTGGATGATTTCACGGCGTTCGGTACGATTCATGACGCGTTACGCTTCGTGCCCCCGCGCGGCGGTACCGCTCGTCCGGAGATAGGCATCGACGGCCACGGCGCCCGGCGCACGCCAGGCGACGAACGCGCAGGCTAGCGCCAGAGCAAGATCGGCTGCGACGTGACCCCACGACGGCGGCGTCGGCACCCCGGATCCGAAGCAGCCGCAATCCGCGGAGATATGCCGGACGACGAGCGATCCGACCGCAACTGCGAACACGGCGAACTGCGCCGCTGCGATCTGCGCGGCGATGCGCGTGAAGAGCCCGAGCGTAAGGTACGTGCCGAGTAAGATCTCGAGGTACGGCAGCGCGACGCCGACCGGCCGCGCGAGCCACTCGGGCAGAATGCGATACCCGGCGACGAAGGCGACGGTCAGCGCCGGCCCGTCGTGCGCCTTGAGCACGCCGGCGACAAGGAGCAACACACCGAGCGCAGCGCGCATGCCGAACGTCAGATACGCCATGCGTCGACGGCGGCGGCGATCTGGCGCTGGGCGGCCGGAATCGCGTTCGGGTCGGCAATATCGGCCGTACCGGGCGCCGCATCGTTCGCACGGATCGTTTCTGCGACCGCACTCGCGAGTATCTCGATGTCGTAGCCGCCCTCGAGGACGTAGGCGACGCGGCCGCGCGCGTACTGGGCCGCGACCGAGCGCACGAGCGTTGCTAGCGCCCGCGCGGCTACGGGCGCATCGACGCCGAGGTCGCCGACCGGGTCACCCGCGGCGAAATCGAACCCGGCGCTCACGACGATGAAGTCGGGCCGCACGCGTGCCGCGACGGCCGGCAACACCCGCTGCCAGGTCGCGACGAACGCTTCGGTACCGTATGCATGCGGCGGAAGAGGAACGTTGACGATCGCGCCTGTGGGGTCGAAACGCTGCTCGTTCGCACCGCCCGTTCCCGGATATGCCGGAAACGCGTGCGTCGAGACGAACGAGACGCCGTTACCGGCCGTCGCTTGGGTGCCGTTACCGTGATGGTAGTCGAAATCCACGACGAGCGCGCGCCCGCCGTGCGTGTCGACGAACGCCCTCGCGGCGAGCGCCGCGTTCCCGAAAACGCAGAAGCCCATGCCCCGCGCGGGTTCGGCGTGATGGCCGGGCGGACGCACGAGCGCGAACGCCGCGTCCTGTGCTTCCACTGCCCGTTCCATCGCCGCAATCGCCCCGCCGGCCGCGCGCCGCGCAACGTACAGCGACGATGAATCGATGACGGTATCGCCCGTCGAGAGGTACCCTGCGTTCGCACCGACGGTCGCGACGTCGCGCTTGACCCGTTCGAGATACGCGCGCGGATGCACGCTTTCGAGTTCGGCGTCGCTCGCATCGCGTGCCGCAGCCCGACAGTCCAGGAGTCCCGCCCGCGCGAGGTGCGCCGCAACGTACGCCACGCGATCGGGGGATTCGGGATGATCCACGCCGCGCAGATGCTCGGTATAGAGCTCGTCATAGACGACGATCATCGTCGCGCCGTTACCGCTTGAGCGCGGCCGACTTCTGCGGCAGCGGCGATGCTTTTTTCGGCGGCGAACCGAGGCTCGCAAGCGCGCGGTCGAGTTCGCCCGCCAGCGGCGAGCCGGGTTTGACGTAGGCCTTGAAACGCGTGTACGCCGTGCGGGCCGCATTGCGATCGCCGTTGCTGGCGGAGCACTTTCCGTACACGTACAGCAGCTGCGGGTTGGATTTCATGAAACCCGGCGCATTTTTGTCGAGTGCCGTGAAGACCTGACTGCACTCCTTGTAGTTCTTGAGCTGCAGGTCGGCGGTGCCCACGCCCGCGAGTGCCTGCGGCGTGCGCGCGAGTTCGAAGCTGTGCCGGAATGCGTCGCGCGCCTGCGCGTACTGCGTGCTCTGCGCGTAGACTTGACCGAGCGTCGCCCAGGCGGTCGGGTCGCCCGACTGAACTTCCGCGAGCCGCTTGAAGTAGCCGAGTCCGTCGTTCCTCTTGTTCTGGGTGAGCGCGAGTTCGCCCAAGCGCTGCAGGGCGTCGGGATTATCGCGCTTGGAGCCGAGCGCCGTCTTCCACTCGTTTTCAGCGCCCGCGGAATCCTTGCCGATCGACACCAGATAGTCACCCTTGGCGATGTGCACCGCGGGCACGCTCGCATAGGTCGTTACCGCACGTTGCAGTACCGCGAGCGCCTGATCGTTCATCTTCTCATCGCGGTAGACCTGATATTCAGCGATGAGGACCGCAGCTTTCGTTTCGTCCGTGGGTTCGAGCGCGAGCAGTTTCTCGTACGTGTCGATCGCGTTCTTCACGTCGTGATCGATTGCCGAGACGCTCGCCCGGCCCAGCAGTGCATCGGTACTTTTTGGGTCGATTGCGAGCGCGCGATCGAAAACTTGTCCGGCGAGCGCCATCGCTTTTTGCGAAACGTACGAGCGAGCTTGCAGCACGACCGGCTGCGGATCTTTGGGATCGAGTTTCGCGGCAGTTTCGAACTGCGCGCGGGCGTCGTCGTACTTGCCGAGCTGGCCAAGTACGAGGCCGTAATTCTCGAAAACGCGCTTGTCGGAGGGATTGAACGTCGTCGCGCGCTTCGCGACGCGCTCGGCGTCAGCGCCGCGATTGGTTTGGAGGTAAAGGTTCGTGAGCGTCAAGAGGATTTGCGCGTTGGTCGGCTCTAGATTCGTCGCTTGTTCGAAAGCGTCGGTCGCCTCTTTAATACGGCCGAGCGCTTGGTTCGAGATGCCGGTGAGATAGTACACCTGCGCCGTCTTGGCGCCGAGCGAGAGCAGGCGCTGCGTGAGCGCGAGCGCCCGGTCGGGCTTACCGACCGTGAGATAGTAGCCGGCCAGTTCCTGGAGCGCATCCTTATCGCCGGAGTTGGCCTTGATTTTTGCCTCGAGCCGCGGGATGGCAACCTCGGGCGGTTCGGGCGAGGCCGTCGGGAGGGGGGCCGGCGACGCCGCGGCGGCGCTGGGTGCCGGGCTCGCTTCGCCTTTTTTTGGCGCCGCGGACGCGTTCTGCGTGACGGCGAAGGAAACGGCGAACGCGAGGGTCGTCGCTGCGGCGACGTGGCGGGCTACAATCTTCAAACGCTTGTCTTTCCGGTTATGCGTGAACGGCGGCGTTCGCGCGGATTTGTTTGGTGAGCTCCGGCACGATCTCGAAGAGGTTTCCGACGACGAGCAAGTCGGCGAACTCGCCGATCGGCACGCTGCCATCCTTGTTGATCGCGACGATCGCGGAGGCCGTACGCATTCCGACTTTATGCTGAATGGCGCCCGAGATGCCGACGGCAATGTACAGGCTCGGACTGATGCTCTTACCCGTCTGCCCGACTTGGTGGGCGTGACCGATCCATCCGGCGTCGACCGCCGCGCGCGACGCGCCGACCGATCCGCCGAGCGAATCGGCGAGATCCTTGAGGATGGTCTTGAACGGTTCGGGACCGCCGACGCCGCGACCGCCCGAGACAACCGTCGAAGCTTCCTCGACTGCCAGTTCGCCCGCAGCTTCCAAGACGACTTCTTCGACCTTGACCCGGTAGCTTTTGCCGGCCGGCTTTGCGAGCGCCGTGATGTGCGCCGCACCCGCCGTCGGGGTCGCTTTAAACGCATTGGGCCGCACCGCGGCTATGCCGTAGTCGCCTTTGAACCCACACGTCGTCACGATCGTCCCGCCAAGCTTGGACGAAACACAACCGACTTTGCCGTCCTTGACGACGATGTCGATGACGTCCGCGTTCTGCCCGCAATCCAGCCGCGCCGCGAGCCGGCTACCGACGTCTCGCCCGATCATCGTGTACGGCACGAGCACGAGCGCCGGCCCGACGGTTCGCGCCGCGATTTCGAGATAATCGACCGACGGATCGATCGCATATGCTTCGATGTCGGGGTCTTCCGAGACGTGGATCCGGTCGAACGCGTAGACCTTGATTTGCTCTGCGGCGGCGGTCGCGCCGTTGCCCAGGACCACGGCATGGAGTGTGCCGCCCAGTGCCGTGCTCAGCTCCTTGGCCTTCGTCGCCATCTCGAACGAGACGCGCCGCGGCTGCCCGCCCACATGTTCGATGAATACGATGACGTCACGCACTAGACGAGCTTCCGATCGCGCAAGAATTCAAGAATTTTCGCCGCGCCGGCGACGGCGTCGGCCGCTTCGAACACCTGGCCCTTGCCGCGCGTGGGCGGCGTCGTAAGGTCCGTCAGTTCCGTACGGGCTCCGGCCGTGCCGACGGGCTTGTCGACTCCGGCATCGGCAAGCGTCTGCAGGGCGATGGTCTTTTTCTTAGCGCCCATGATGCCCTTAAGCGACGGGTAGCGCGGTTGATTCATCGACTTGGTTACGCTTACGAGCACCGGCAGCTCGGCGGACACCTTAGCGTACCCGTTGTCGGTCTCACGTTCGGCCCGTACCGTCGTACCGACCACCTCGAGCTTGCGCACGTAGGTGACGCCGGGAACGCCGAGATATTCGGCGAGGGCGCCCGGCAATTCGCCCGTGATCGAGTCCGTCGACTGCGTGCCGCACAGTACGATGTCGAAACCATGCGTCTTGATCGTCTGCGCGAGCGCGTAGGCGGTGCCCCAGACGTCGGAGCCTTCGGCCTGCGGGTCGCAGAGCATGACGGCGTCGTCGGCCCCCATGGCCAAGGCCTTGCGCACGATGTCCTTCCCGGATTCCGGAGCCATCGTGACGATCGTGACGGTCGTGTCGCCGCCGAGTTTCTCGCGAAGTTGCAGGCCCGCTTCGATCGCGTATTCATCGAAGGGGTTCAGCACGGTTTCGACTCCGCTGCGCACGAGGCGTTTCGTTGCGGGATCGATGCGCTTGTCGGCGCTCGTATCCGGCACGAGCTTCACGGTAACTACGATCTTCAAATCGCTGGCGAGCCTCCGAGATGCGGGAATGGCAAACTCGAAGCGATTGCCTTTCGACGCGACACCGCCCTGCCGGCACGAATGCTGCGCGTCAGTCCAAAGGCGCCGGGCGCTCGCCTCTCTAGTCACGGCCGACGGATTTCGTGGGCTCGCTCGCCGCAGTGACGATTCAACACACCCGTGGCTTCGCCGGCGGCTGATACTTCGCATATGGGCCGACGAGGGAACTGTTGCCCGCGACGCGACCGAGGCCGGCCGCAATCACTGCTGCGAAGTTGGCGCTGCACTGGATGTTGAGGTCGGGCGAAACCGCCTGAATCGTGCTCATCGACGCGGTAACGGGCCTGCTTGCGCCCAGCAATGAGGCCAGCGCCACCGGGACGCTTTTATCCGAACGAATGTCGACGCGTTCGTACCGAAAGTAGCCGATGGCGAGATCGGCTGGGGGGTTCGGAACAGAAATCGTTCCTGCCTCGCAGCTTGCCGCGGGCGGTCCCGTTTTCTTCCAGAACGGCTGCGTGCTCGCGACGGCACTGGGCCCAGGCAGGCTCCCCGCCGACGGCAGCGGTGTCGGTTCTGCTTGAAACAGTGCGTCCTGGGTCGCGGCGACGTAGCTGTCGCTGCCGTCGCCGCACTTCATCACGCTGACCGGAGGAGTCCCCGTGTTCGGGCCCTCGAGTTCGAATTCGTGATACATCGCTGCGAGCGAGTAGGTTTTCTGAAAGTTCGAGCGGTTCGAGATCAGCGAGCCATAGCGAACAGCGGAGTATCCGCGTTCGATCAGTACGCCAAATTGCGCGAAAAAAATCATCGCGACCATAACGAGGATGAATAGCGGGATGAAGATTGCCGACTCGAGCAACGCCTGACCCCGCTGCGCGTGCAGATTCCGCACGCTCAGCCGGCCTTACACACGATGGGCGGCGGGTTCTCGAAATCGGGCTTGGCCGGAACGGGCGCGTAGAACGTTGCGCTCACGTTGAGCCCCTTGTAGTCGACGATGTACGAACGGTCAGCCAGCCACCCGTCCGTATTTCCGCACGCGATGTCTTTCGCACTCGTCTGGATGGGCGGACAACTCTCGGGAGGCTGATATACCGTTCCCGGTTGATCCGGATTCGACGTCGTACCCGGATTGAAGTTTTTGTCCGTCACCAGCTCCAGCGTCGCGGCAGCGCGGCCGACGGCATTGTACGTCTTCGGCGTGCCGGTGGTGAGGAAGCCGGGCATGATCGTGTTCACCTTTCGACATGCGATGACGTCGACAAAATGTTTTGAGTTCAGACCGGTGTTGGACAAATCTGCGACGTTATACGTAAAGGCGCAATCGAACACGCGCTGGGGCATGGGCGAAGGCCGGTCCCAACAATACTGATTGCTCGCCACGAGATTGTACGCGGCTCCAGCCGCACTGTAGGCGCCCTGAGCCGGAGGCCCTTGCCCATGGCCGTTACCGTTATTGCCGTTCTTGCCGTTATTGCCGTTGTTCGGCGGCACGGCCGTCAACTTCGTCACGAAGGCGAGGGTATCGCCGTACTGTTTGACCTCCGCGTCATAGACCTTTAGCTGCTGGTCGTATGCGTTGTCGCAATCGAACCCGGTGTCATCGAACTGTGGCTGGCAGGTACCGTTGGAATTGGCGGCATTGATCATTGCCTGAACCGTACTGCGGATCTTGTACTCGTCGACCGCAAGCGTGTAGAGAGCCACGGTGAGTTGATTTTGCTGATTCGCGTCGGCGGCGATCGCAGCGGTCGCGGCGGTGTCCGCGGCGTTCTGAGCGCGAATGTGCCACTTGACCGTGTCCGTGAAGTCGATCATGAAAAACATCAAAGCAAGGATCGTAATCGTTCCGAACGCCCAGAACGGTAACGTCTGACCGCGTTGCGACCAGCTCACATGGCTCCTCAACAGTTCGCCGGAGTCTGGTTAACGAGAGTCGGCAAATTTTGGCCATCAAAGTCGTAAATTTGCGACAGGATCGTGCCGAGCGATCCGTCGGCATTCAACCAGGGGGACGGGTCTCCGTCGGGCGGAATGCGAATCTGCGGACTGTTTATCGAGCTTATATAGTTCCGGCAGCCCCACATAATAGGCCACGTATAGGCGCCGCCCGTGGCGAGCTGCTGATAAACGGCGAGATGGTCCTTATACTGGGCGAGCGGATCCTCGTTATCTGCAAGAGCTCTAAGATCGAGGTTGGCCAACTGGATCGGGCACGTGGTATACGTGATCCCCGTCGACGTCGTATCGCAATTTTGCAGTGCTGCCGTCACGACGAGCGGACTCGCCGCGGGCTCTTCCGCAATGAGACCGACGCCGGGCTCGATCGCGTGCGAGCGAAGATTCGCGTTGAGGCCTTGGCCGACGAAATTCCCGAGGCCGGTCAGGAACGCCGCCGCCAGCGGCTGCCCCGTCACCGAATCGGGATGCGTGGCAGACGAGCCGGGATACACTTGGACTTGCGAACTCTTGAGATGCGTGAACGTAGAGGTCGCGCGTGTTTTGCCGGCCCACACCTGGTTCCCGGGGTCTTGGTACGCCGCCTCGTGTGCCGCAACGAACGAAGCACCGTCGATTTGGGCTTGGCCATAACCGATGAGCCCCAATTCGATCACGCCGAGCGTGACCAGCAAAACGACCGACATCGCAAGGGCCGTTTCGGGCAACGCGTTCGCCCGGGTCGAATACGTCATAGGGGATTCGTCGCGATCGAACTGAGGTTACTTTGTGTTCCAGTGAGAGTTCTCGACGTCGTCGATTTGAACGAGACGGTTACCCCGATCATGATGATGGCGAATACTGCGGCAACGACGCTGTATTCCAACACCGCGGCCCCGCGGTCGCACCGCACGAACCGACGGACATGCATAAACGCCCGAGATCGCTCTTCCATCCGCTCATTATAGTGAAACGGCAGCGCGGAGTCGATGTGATGTCCCGCACTTCCAATGCGCTCGGTGCACGTGGGACGATCCGGGGTCGAGGGGCGCTAGGGTGCCGCACTCGTACCAGATGCGACTCCGCAGCGTGCCCGCGATCGTCGGGCCGAACGGTATTTTCACCGATGGCCCCGCGATCGAAACGGCACGTTACCAACCCAGTCGCGGTCATGCGACGCCGGCTTGCGATCGCCTCATCGCGCCTGCGAACCCGGCACACCGTGATGTCGCGCACAGATGAAGCGCCGGCACGGCGATGCGGTTTGGGACGACCGGGAGTCGAACCCGGACGCTCTTGCGAGCGGCAAATTTTAAGTCTGCTGTGTCTACCGATTCCACCATCGTCCCGTGACGTCGCGTTCTTCGCCCCGGGGGCCACGCGTCACTTCGCGGCGGCGTCGCGCTCGCGCTGCAACAGCAAGAATCCCAGCAGCAGATCGTTGGCCTCGAGCAGACCGGCGGCGATCTCCAGAACGTCCATCGCTTCGGAGAGCACGAGCGCGCCGCCGACGATGATGTCGGCGCGCTGCGCGAGCATACCCGTTAGCGCCCGGCGTTCGTCGAGGCGCAACTCCAAAAGCCGTTCGATCGCCGCATCGAGATCGACGCGCGCCAGCGTCGAGCCGCTCACCGCATCGACGTGGGATCCGGCGATGACGGCCCCGATCGTGAGCGGCGTGCCCGCGACGCAGCGCAGCTCCGCGACGGGTAAGAGATCCCGTAGCGGCGCGAGCGACGCGGCAATCTCGGCGCGCGCGGCAGCCGCCGCGACGCGCGCGGGCGCCCCCGGCGCGGCTCCCAGGAGCGCCGGAAAGCGCTCGGCGACGCGCACGGAGCCGATTTCGATCGACCGGGTTTCGAGCAACGTGCCGTCGCGGCCGAGCGCGCACTCGGTACTGCCGCCGCCAATGTCGAGCACCGCGACGCGACGCCCGTCGTGCGATACGCCGTAGGTCGCGCCGCGATAGCTCGCTGCCGCTTCTGCATCTCCCGAAAGCACCTCGAGGGACACGCCCGTCGTCGCGCGCAGCCGTTGGGCGAACGCAAGGGCGTCGTCGGCGCGGCGCATTGCACTCGTCGCGATGCAGGATAGGGTTGCTCCGTACTCGCGCGCGACCGCAGTGAATTCAGCAGCCGCTGCGAGCGTCCGATCTACGGCCATAGGCGCGAGCGGGCCGCCATCGCGTAACCCCTCGCCGAGCCGCGTGCCCGTCTGTCGGTGTTCGAGTTGTTCCACCGCGTCGCCGGAGGTGTCGCGAACGACGAGCAGACGGACGGTGTTGGTGCCCAGCGACAGAACCGCGCGCGTTGCGGGCGTTAGTACCGCTTCCCGGCCGACGCTTCGCGCGTGCGCTGAACGCGCTCGAGGAAATGGTCGTAGTTCTGATTGGCTATGCCTGCGAACAGCGTGTCGATAATCGAAAGTTGCGCGATGCGGCTGGACGTGGCGTCGGAGCCGAACGCCGTTTCCTTCGCGGCCGTAAACAACTTGACGTTCGAGACCTTGGTGATGGGCGAGGTCGCCCGGTGCGTGATGCAGATCGTCGTGGCGCCCGCGTTTTGCGCGTGTTCCATCGCGTCGCACACATCGCGCGAAGCACCGGTGTGCGAAATGCCCAGCGCTACGTCTCCGACGCCGAGCAGCGACGACGACATGGCCATCAAGTCGCTGTCGCTCAGCCACACGGTCGAGATGCCCAGCTTCATAAATTTGTGATACGCATCGAGCGCGAGCGGCGCACTGCCGCCGATGCCGTACACCTCGACGCGACGCGCGCGCGAGAGGGCCTCGACGGCACGCCCGAGCTCGTCGTCCGAAAGTACTTCGATCGTGTCTTTGAGCGCCTGCGCGTTCGCTTGGAAAATTTTAGTCTTGAGTGCCTCGAGCGAATCGGCCTTATCGATCTCCTCGTACACGGTCTCCGTCGGCCCGACGAGATCGCGCGCGAGCATGATCTTAAATTCCTGGTAGCCCTTGTAGCCAATTTTCTGGCAGAGCCGCACGACCGTCGACTCGCTCGTCTGCGTTCGTTCGGCGAGCTCGGTGACGGTAAGATAGATGAGCTCTTCGGCGTGCTTGAGGATGAAGTCGGCGACGCGCTGTTCGGCGGTGCGCAGGGAACTGTAGGTTCCTTGGATGCGGATGAAGCATCCCGGTACGTTCACCGGGTCGATGCGCGCCTCGGATGAGGTGTTCACATACGCTCCGTTCTACGTGATGTTGGGACGCGCCTCGAAAAGCCGCGCGCGGCGCTTCTTGCGGATGAAATGCCGTTCGGCCGGAGGCGGCTTGTCGGCCGGCGCCCACTCCTGGGTCGACTTCAGATAGGCACCGATGCGCGCTTCAAACGTCGCGTCGGACTGCAGCGCACCGGCGGCCGGCGCGGCCGCGTTCGACGGGAGCTCGATGCGAACGACGCGATGGCGGCCGTGGCGGTCGAGGACGAGGCCGAGCGGCTCGCGCCGCGAGAGGCTCGCCGCATACGCGGGCCGGTGTGCGGCCACTTCGGCCTCCGTGACCGCCGCAAGCGAGCCATCCGCAAGCCGGACGGTTGCGCCATGCTGGTGGACGTTGATGACCGTACCGCTGGTGCGCGTTATCGCTCGGTACCGAAGGTCTCGGGTTCGGGCGTCGGCACGCCGGAACCGTGCAAATAAATGATTTGTTCGTGCGGCCCGATCAGACGCAGCTTTTCATGAATCTCCGGAACCGCGCCGCGCGCGCTACTCAAACGCGCGATCGTCGCGCGCTGGTGGAGTTCGCGGGCCCGCACGTCGGCGATGTCGGCGCGAGCGGCCGATATTTCGCGCGCCACGGCAACGTTCTTGGCGACGATCCCCTCGAACTGCATCGCGACGACCACGCAGACCGCGACGACGACGAGCACAAGTGCGACGCGTCCCGCGAGCCGTACGACCCGTACGGGCAGCGTGCGACCGTGCGTCGGCGTCACGGAAGCGCGACCGCCGCCTGCGCGCGCGTGTCGGATTCCCACGCGCCGATGCGCCGGAACTTCCGATACCGCGCATCGCGCAGATCGTCGGCCGGCCGCTGTTCGAGGGCGCGCAGTTCGGCGTCGATCGTGTCGAGCACGCGGGCGATAAATCCTGGCGCGTCCCGGTGCGCCCCGCCGAGCGGCTCGTCGACGACGCGATCGACGATGCCGAAGCCGAGCAAATCGATGCTCGTCAATTTAAGACGTTCGGCCGCTTCGGGCGCGCGCGCCGAATCGCCCCACAAAATGGCCGCACATCCTTCGGGCGACGCGACGGAATAGACGGCATTTTCGGCCATGATCACGGTATCGGCGAGCGCGATTGCGAGCGCACCACCCGAGCCGCCCTCGCCGATGATCGTTGCGACGACGGGGACCTCGGCTTTGGCGAGCGCAGAAAGACATGCGGCGATTGCTTCGGACTGCGCGTGTTCTTCCGATGCGATACCCGGGTCCGCGCCCGAGGTGTCGACGAGGGTGACGATCGGCAAGCCGAAACGCGATGCCAGTTCCATCAACCGTTTGGCTTTGCGATACCCCTCGGGTGAGACCATCCCGAAATTGCGCCGAATATTTTCTTTCGTGTCGCGGCCTCTCTGCTGCGCGAGAAAGACGACGCGGCGGCCGCGCAGTTTCGCGAAGCCGCCGATGAGCGCCGGATCGTCGCGGAAGTGCCGGTCGCCGTGGAGTTCGTCGACGCGGTCGAACGCCGCAAGGTAATCGCCTGCGGTGGGGCGCTTGGGATGGCGCGCCATGTTGACGCGCTCCCACGGCGTGAGCTTGCCGAAAAGATCGCCTAGCAGTTCGCGATATTTCTCTTCGAGCACCGTCACGTCGGCCGACGCGCCCGTCCCGCGCGCGCGGAGCGTTTCGATGCGCGCTTCGAGTTCGTGCAGCGGGCCCTTCTCACGTTCGACGATCACGTTCATCTAGACTGCGAACTCCGGCACGGCTTTGAGCGCGGGCGTAAGACGTTTGCGATCGACCGCGTAATCGAGCACGCGCACGAGCGTCTCGCGCAGCTCGTGGCGCGGCACGACCATGTCGATCGCACCTTTTTCCAGCAAAAATTCGGCGGTCTGAAAGTTGTCGGGCAACTTCTGCCGCAAGGTCTGTTCGATCACGCGACGGCCCGCGAAGCCGATCGACGCATGCGCCTCCGCGATGATGATATCGCTTTGAAAGGCGAACGATGCCGACACGCCGCCCGTCGTCGGATCGGTGAGCACGGTAAGGTACAGGTTGCCGTCGGTCATGAAGCGCTCGACGGCGAGCGTCGTCTTGGCCATCTGCATCAGCGCCAGCATGCCTTCTTCCATCCGCGCGCCGCCGCTCGCGGTGAAGACGATGCACGGCAACCGCCGGCGCCGCGCTTCCTCGAGCAGGTGCGTGATGCGCTCGCCGACGACGGTGCCCATCGTCCCGCCGCGGAAGTTGAAGTCCATGACACCCAGTGCGACCGGGAAACCATCGAGCGTTGCGAAGCCCGTCACGACCGCTTCGGAGAGATTGGATTTGACGCGGTCGGCTTCGAGTTTGGCGGAATACGGGCGCTTATCGACCCACTCCAGCGGATCGCCCGGCAGCATCTCCGTGCCGATCTCGACGAAATCGCCGTCGACCAGCATGTTGATGCGATCGTAGGCATGCATGCGAAAGTGATACGTGCACCTCGCGCACACCGAAAGGTTCGCTTCGAGATCCTTGCGATAGAGCATCTCACCGCACGACGGACACTTGGCCCACAGCGCCGCGTCTTCGGCCGGCACGCCGGGTTCGCGGATGCGCCGCAGCCACTCCGGGATCGGCATCAGGCCGTCTTCGGCTCGGACGCTGCGGCGCCGTCGGGGAAGCTCGGCGAAAGCGAGGGGGGCGCGGCCCCCGCAAGACGCGGAAAGAGCCGGCCTGTGTACAGGCGGCGCAGTTGCTTTAGGTAATTGGTTATCTCTTTGCCGTTGAGTTTCGATTCGCCGGCGACGCGATCGGTGAACACGTACGGTATCTCGATGAAACGCCCGTAGTGCGCTTTGGCGGCCACTTCCAGCCCGATCTTGAAGCCGATGGGGTCGAGCGCCACGCCGTCGAGGGCGGCACGGCGGACCAGCAGAAAGCCGCTCGTGATGTCGCGAATGGGCGTAAGCGGAAACGCAAGCGCACAGGCGATGAGCGAGGTGATCTTGCGTTTGAGCGGCCAGTTTGTGATGCCGCCCCCTGCGACGTAGCGGCTGCCTACGGCCAGCCCGTAGGTTCCCGATGCGACCGCCGCAACGAGCTTCGGGACGACGCTCGGGTCATGGCTAAAATCGGCATCCATGCACCCGAGCGCAACCGATTCCGCTCGCGCAAAATTCCAGCCGTCGATAACGCCGCTCGAAAGTCCCATTTTTCTCGGTCGATGCAGGCAACGGACGGGGTAGCGACTCGCGAGTGCATCGACGATCGCGCCCGTTCCGTCGGGTGAGTTGTCGTCGACGACGATGAGCTCGCCGTCCAGGGCGTTCGCCGCGAAGAGGTCGCTTAGCGTGGTCACGAGCTTCTCGATGCCGCCCGCTTCGTTGTACGTCGGGATGACGATACTGAATTTCACGCGCCGCCGGACCGGACGTAAGTCATAATTCCCAGTATACGCCTCGTGCGGGCCGCTCTCATGCTCCCTGCATCCGTGCGCTGCCCGCTACAATTCACCGCTTGCATAGTAGATCGCGCTGCATGTGACGAGTCCGGCCGTTTCCGTCCGCAAAATGCGCCGGCCCAGTGAAATCAAGCGCGCTCCGGCCGCTTGCGCCGCGGCGGCTTCTTCCGCCGAAAAGCCGCCCTCGGGGCCGATGGCAACCAGGACGCTTGCCGCACCCGCTAGCGCTGCCGGCAGCGTCTCGCGCAGCGGTGCCGGGTCGGCGAGCTCCCACGGCACGAGCGCCACGTCGACGTGCGCGAAGCTGGCGATGAGTCCGGCGAAATCGAGCGGCGCGGCCACGTCGGGCACCTCGCTGCGGCCGCACTGCTGCGCGGCGCTCTTGGCCAGGCGCCGCCAACGTTCGAGCCTGCCGGAACGGTCGCCGTCGCCGACCGTGCGCGCCGATACGAACGGTAGGATTCTCCCGACACCGAGTTCCGTCGCCTTTTCCACGACGAAGTCCATCTTCGCGCCCTTGGGCAACCCTTGCGCGAGCGTGATCGCCGGCCGGGGCGGGGCTGGCGCCGCGACTTCGCGTTCGAGCGCCGCCGACGCCACGGTGCCGTCGACGGCCAGCGTCGCGGCAAAGACGCGGCCGCCGGAGTCGATGACTTCGAGCGGGTCGCCGCTTCGCGCACGCAACACCAGGAGCAGCTTGCGTGCGTCGTCACCGGGCAACCGCACGCGATCGCCCGGCGCGTGCACGCCCGGTACGAAGAAACGCGGCGCGCTAATCGGGCCGAAACGCGTCCTTGACGCGATCGAAGAACGTGCGGTCCTCGTTCTGATCGCCTGCGACGTGCGCGTATTCTTCGAGCAGCTCCCGTTCGCGCCGTGAGAGTTTGGTCGGCACCAGGACGTGCACCGTCGCCAGCAGATCGCCGCGCGCGCTGCTGCGCACCGTCGGCATGCCTTTGCCGCGAATGCGGTACGTCGCGGCGCTCTGCGTCCCCGCCGCAATCTGCAGCGGCAGGTTGCCGTCGAACGAACCGATCTCGATCGTCGCACCCAGCGCTGCCTGCGTAAAGCTGATCGGCACGTCGACGTACAGATCGCTGCCTTCCCGGCGGAAGCGCCGGTGCGCGGCGATGCTCAAGTAGACGTACAGATCGCCCGGCGATCCGCCGCGCGACCCGCCCTCCCCGCTGCCCGATACGCGAATGCGGCTGCCCTCATCGACGCCTGCCGGGATTTTGACGGTCAGCGTGCGGTTGCGTTCGACGCGGCCCCGGCCGCGACACGACTCGCACGGCGTCGGGACGACCGTGCCCTCGCCGTTACACTTCGTGCAGGTCGTCTGCGTGACGAATTGTCCGAGCGGCGTCTGGCGCGTCGCGCGCATCGCACCCGAACCGCCGCAGCGGTCGCAGCGCATGACGAGCGTAGCGGGCTTCGCGCCCGTGCCGGCACACGTCTCGCACTGACCGAGATGATTAAACGAGAGCTCCCGTTCGGCGCCGCGGAACGCTTCGTCCAATGTGATCTGCAGGTCGTAGCGCAGGTCGGCTCCGCGCTGCGGGCCTGCCGGACGCTGCTGGGCGCCGGCTTGTCGCGCACCGAAAAACATGTCGAAGATGTCGCTGAAACCTTCGGTCGCGCCGAAGCCGCCTGCGCCGTTAACCGAGCCGTTCGGGACGGTGCCGTAGCGGTCGTATTGCTGGCGCTTCTGAGGATCGCCGAGCACTTCGTACGCCTCGGTGATTTCCCGGAAACGCGACTCCGCCGTGGCTTTGTCGGCCGCCACATCGGGATGATGCACGCGCGCCAGACCCCGGTACGCGCGCTTGATATCCGTCTCCGATGCGTCTTTTGCAACGCCGAGGACGGAGTAGTAATCGGTCGGCACGCTACCTCTAACGGATGTCGGTGTTTGCGAGATGGCGGTTGAGCGAGCTTGCCGTGCCGGTCGCGAGCGCCAGGAGACGCGCGTAGGGCATCCGGCGCGGCCCCAGGATCGCGAGCACGCCGACCGTTTCGTCGCCGAAACGGTACGGGACCGTCACGATGCTGCATTCGGTAATGTCGTCGGTGCCGAGTTCATGCCCGATCTTGATCGTCGGCCCCTCCGATGCCATCGAATCGGCGACCAGATCGTAGAGCACCTTTTGTTCCTCGATGATACGCAGGATGGACCGCAGTTTGCGCAAGTCTTGAAACTCGGGCTGATCCAGCAGATGCTGCGCGCCGCTCGACATGACCGCAGGCGGTGCGTCGGCGCGCATGGCGTCCGCGAAGGCGCGCACGAGCACGCTGGTCAAATCGTCGGGCAGCTGGGCCTCGCGTACGATGAGGGCGGTCTCGTGCGCGTCGATAGCGCGTAATGCGCGGCCGCTCAAAGCGCCGTTGAGTCGATTGGAGAGCCGCGTCAGGTCGTCGGCGCTGAGTCCAAGGTGTTCGAACGGGTGCTGCGCCGCGACGCCGAGCGACGTCACCACGATCGCGAGCCCCGTCCGTTCGGAAAGCCAGATGAGCTGGACGTGACGGAACATCTGCGAGTCCCGCATCGGCGCGACGACGAAGGCGACGTTGCGCGAAAGCTGCCCGAGTAGGCGCGTGGTATGGTCGATCACGTCATCGAGCTCGCGGCTTGCAGCACGAAATTCGTCCTGGATGCGGCGCTGCTCGTCGTTTTGCAGGGGCTCGGGACGCATCAAGCGATCGACGTAGGTCCGGTAGCCGGCATCGGAGGGCACGCGACCCGCCGAGGTGTGGGGTTGCACGAGATAGCCTGCCGCCTCGAGTTCGGCCATCTCGTTCCGAATGGTGGCCGAACTGACGCCGAGGTTGTACTTCTGCGTGAGCGTATTGGAGCCCACCGGTTCCGCCGTTGCCACATACTCGTACACCACGGTGGCCAGGATGAATGCCTTCCGTTTGTCGAGATCGGGACGCAGCGGTACGGGGTCCGGCACGTGTGAATCCTTAGCAGTCACGAGTCAGGAGTGCTAACATTACCCTTGAGCTTACTCGATGTGGCTTCAGGGGTCAAGTGAGCCGGCGCCGGCGGGAGCAGTGGGGCGACGGCGTCGCGCAACTCGGGCCAATCGATTTGCCCGACCGATACGTGGGTGACCGCGTTGCGCGGCCCCAGCACGAGCGTGACCGGGATCGCAACGATCGAGTAGCTCTCAAAAATCGTCCGTGCGGGATCCTCGACGACCGTCGCTTCGAGATGATGCGCGGCGAGCGCCGCGCGCGCCACGCCGGGCGCTTCGTCGGAGATCGTCACGAGCGCAACGCGCTCCCCATAATTGTCGCGCAGATGTGCGAACGCATCGAGTTCGGCCTCACACGGCTCGCACCACGTTGCCCAAAAATTCACCACGACGGGCCGGCCTGCTAGATCTCGCAGGTGCCTGCGACCGCTCGCTGGCGCGAAGGCGAAGTCCGGCGCCGGCTGGGCGAACGACACGGCTCGCAACCCCGTCGCCGGGCCAAGCGTGCGCCGCGCGTCGGCGCGCGACGCGTCGCAGGCAAGAGCCAGGATGAGCAGTCCGACCGACCACAGGCACCGTCGAAGAACCAGCGCGCGAAGCATACGTTATGCGTTACCTTCGAGATTCAAAAATATTTTTCTGCGGGGCTTGCGTGCCGGAAGGGAGCACCACGGCGGCGCGGCAACGGTTGCGCATGACGGACAACACTGCGACCGAAACCATCGAAGCGCTTTCACACGAGAATCGACGATTCGCGCCGACGCCTGAGTTCACCGCGCAGGCAAATGCGAAGCCGGGCATTCACGAGGAGGCCGAACGCGACTACCTGGCGTTTTGGAAAACGTGGGCCGACAAGCTTACGTGGAGCAAACCGTACGACTCCGTTCTAGAATGGAACGAGCCCTTCGCAAAGTGGTTCGTCGGCGGAAAGCTCAACGTGTCGGTCAACTGTTTAGACCGTCATGTCGACGCGGGTCGCGGCGACCGCATCGCTTACTACTTCGAAGGTGAACCCGGCGACCGGCGCACGATCACCTATGCGGAGTTGCTGCAGGACGTTTGCAAGCTCGCGAACGGTCTGCGTACGCTCGGCGTCCAGCGGGGCGATCGCGTCGCGATCTACATGCCGATGATTCCCGAGCTTCCCGTCGCGCTACTTGCCTGCGCACGCATCGGTGCGGCGCACTCCGTCGTCTTCGGCGGCTTCTCCGCCGACTCGATCGTCGATCGCGTCAAAGACGCCGAGTGCGTGGCGATCATCACGACCGACCAAGGCTGGCGGCGCGGCAACAAGGTGCCGCTCAAAGCGACGGTTGACGTCGCGCTCGAAAATGCGCCGTCGATCAAGCATTGTATCGTTTCCAAACGCATCGGCGATCCGGTCGACATGCGCGCCGGACGCGACGTGTGGTGGGACGATCTCGTTCGCGACGAGCCGGCAACCTGCGAACCGGAAGCCATGGATCCCGAGGACCTGCTTTTTCTACTCTATACGAGCGGCACGACGGCTAAACCCAAGGGCATCATGCACACGACGGCGGGCTATCTCACCGGCGTCACGGCGACGACGGATCTCGTCTTCGATCTCAAAGACCGCGATATATTTTGGTGCACGGCCGATATCGGCTGGGTGACCGGTCACTCGTACATCGTCTACGGTCCGCTCGCGCTGGGAGCGACCGGCATCCTCTACGAAGGCACGCCCGACTATCCCGATAAGGACCGCTTCTGGGACATCATCGAGCGCTACAAGGCGACGATTCTCTACACCGCGCCCACGGCAATTCGCGCGTTCATGAAATGGGGCCGCGAACACGTCGAGAAGCACGACCTCTCGTCGCTGCGCCTCCTGGGGAGCGTCGGCGAGCCGATCAACCCCGAAGCGTGGATGTGGTACCACGAGGTCATCGGCGGCGGTACGTGCCCCGTCGTCGACACGTGGTGGCAGACGGAGACGGGCGCCATCATGATCGCGCCCCTGCCGGGGGTCACGACGCTCAAACCCGGCAGCGCGACGCGCGCGTTCCCCGGTATCGAAGCCGACGTGGTCGACGAGCAGGGGAAGTCCGTGCCGTTCGGAGGCGGCGGATACATCGTCATCCGCCGTCCGTGGCCCTCGATGACGCGCGGCATCTACGGCGATCCGGCGCGCTTCAAGGACACGTATTGGTCGAAATTCGAGCACCTGTACCTCGCGGGTGACGGCTGCAGTCGCGATGCCGACGGCGACTTCTGGTTCATGGGCCGCATCGACGACGTCATGAACATCAGCGGCCATCGCATCTCCACGACCGAGGTGGAGAGCGCGCTCGTCGATCATCCCAAGGTCGCCGAAGCGGCCGTCGTCGGCAAGCTCGACGATCTCACGGGTCAGGCCATCTGTTGCTTCGTCACGCTGCGCGGCAACGATCCGGGCTCACCGGAACTCGGCAACGAACTGCGCAAATACGTCGGCAACAAACTCGGCAAATTCACGATGCCCAAGTACTTAACGTTTACGCCGGAATTGCCCAAGACGCGCAGCGGCAAGATCATGCGCCGATTGCTGCGCGACATCGCCGAAGGCCGGACGCTCGGCGATACGACGACGCTCGCGGACTCGGGCATCGTCCAGGAGTTGCAGCAGCGGGCGCAGGCCGAAGCCGCAAAGGAAGACTAAGCTTCGGGCGCCTCTGCCGCGATTCGCTCGATACGTTCGCAGCGCGTGATCGCGCCGCAACGGCAGACGAGCCACTCGTGGACAATCGCATAACCGCCGCGCCGCTTGAGGCTCCTGGCCTCCGGCGGCGCAGCGAAGCCCGATCCGCACGCCAGGCTCGCCGGGGGCGGGGTTTCCCACGTTCCCGAAGACCGGGCTAGGAAGAACTCTGCGGCGTGCTCGGGTGATGTCACAACACTTGAGTAGACGGCGCGACAGCGCGGTTTCTCCAGTGACCGGGCTCACTTCTCGGTCGCGAAGAACCCACGCAGGGCGCTGAGATCGTCGACGCGGCGCGCCGGCGGGAGGGCTGCGACGATCTGCGCGCCGTAGCGCATCGAGGCGGCGCGGCCATCGAGCAACACGACCAGGCCCCGATCGCTTTTGGCCCGGATGAGCCGCCCGAATCCCTGCTTGAGCCGCACGATCGCCGCGGGAATCATGTACTCTTCGAAGCTCGAGCGCCCGGTTGCGTCGATCGCCGCGAGTCGCGCCGCGACGAGCGGATCGCCGGGCGACGGAAACGGCAGGCGGTCGATGATGACGCACGAGAGCTGCTCGCCGACCACGTCGATGCCTTCCCAAAACGTTCCGGTTGCAAAGAGCACGGCGTTGCGCGTGTCGCGGAACCACTGCAGCAAGTGCGTGCGCGGTAATTCGCCCTGCAATTTGATGGGGTAGGCGACGCCTTCGCGCACGAGAGCATACACCTCGTGCAGCCGCGCGTAGGAGGTGAAGAGCACGAACGCACGGCCGCGCGTTACGTCGAGAATTTCTGCGATCAGCGGCGCGACTCTTCGCGCGAAGCGCGGGTCTTTGGGATTGCACTCGGGCGGCGCGACGTAGAGGCGCGCCTGCGCGCGATAATCGAACGGCGACGGCGCGACGTATTCTTGCGCTTCGTCGATACCCAGTGCGTCGCGCAAGAAGCGGAAGGACGTCCCCGTTGCGATCGTCGCGCTCGTGAGCACGATGCTTTGGGCGCGCGCGAAGAGAGCCGTACGCAGGTACGCCGCTACGTCGAAGGGCGCGCAGTTCACTTCGTAGCGGCCGTCGCCGTCGGTGCGTTCGACCCACGCGATCGCTTCGCTCTCGGGCAGCGCCGTGCGATCGATCGTCGCGCAATGCGCGAGTACCCCGCGCATCACGAGATTCCGCCGGCGTTCGGCCTCGGCAACGTTGTCGGACGGCCGTTTGAGGGCGGCCTGCCAGTTCGCGAGCACCCAGTTTTCCAGCCGGTAGAACGCGGTCTGCAGCGCGGCGAGCGCTTCGTACGCGCCCTCGCTCGCGGCGAGCGGATACCGGTCGCCCGGCACGCGCGCGAGCGTCTGCGCGAGGCCGCGCATGCCCTGGTCGATTTCCGCGTCGTACGAAGCGGGGAGCTGGTAGGTGCGGTGCACGCGACGCATCAGCCGCGCCACGCTTCCCGCAGAGAGCGTCGCGGTGAGAGCCGCGGATGCCCACCGTTCGCATTGGTGCGCTTCGTCGAGGATTGCGTAATCGTAGGGCGGCAAGAGCGTGCCGCCCATTGCGAGATCGAGGAAAAACAGCGCGTGGTTGACGACGACGATGTCGGCGTATTTGGCCGCGTCACGCTGCGCAAAAAACCAGCAGTCGCGAAAACGTTCGCAGAACTCGCCGACGCAATCGTCCGCATCGGCATCGAGCGCTTCCCACTCAAGGCTTGGCGGCGCGAATGGCAACTCCGCGCGGTCCCCCGTCGTCGTGCGGCCGGCCCAGTCCCACATCGCTTCCATCGTGCCGCTCTGCGCGATGAGGCGTTCGGTCTGCATGCGATCGAGCTTCGCGCGGCAGAGGTAGTGATTGCGGCCCTTGAGCAGTACGACGCGCGCCGCAACGCCGAGTGCTCCGACGACGAGCGGAATGTCCTTGCGCACGAGCTGTTCTTGTAGCGCGATCGTCGCCGTCGAAACGACGACCTTCTTGCCGCTGCGCAGCGCCGGTACGAGATACGCGAGCGACTTGCCGACGCCCGTGCCGGCCTCGACGAGCGTGTGTGCGCATTCGAGAAAGCCGCGCTCGACGAGTTTGGACATCTGCACTTGTCCCGGGCGCGCTTCGAAGCCGGGCAGCGCGCGTGCGAGCACGCCGTCCGGCGCGAACACGTTCTCGATGGATTCGATCGGCGTCACGGCGTGCGGGTCGCGGACCCCTGCGGACCGGGCTCCGGCGGCAAATACTCGGCGTCCGTCACTTCGCCCGTCGCGCGATCGATCGCAACGGGCTCGGCAACCCGCGGCCGCATCGCGTAAAAGACCAGACCTGCGACGAAGCCGCTCGCAAGCCCGCCGAGGTGTCCCGCCTTCGAGATGAACGGCACCGCGAACGTGAAGACCAGATTGATCACGAGAATCGGCAGCGTTTGCGAGATCAGCGCGCGGCCGCGGCGGCCCATGCGCACGCCGATGCCCAGGAGCGCGCCGAAGAGACCGAAGATCGCGCCGCTCGCACCGACGGTGACGTCGTGCGGCGCGAAATACACGACGGCGAGCCCTCCGCCGAAGAGCGACACCGTGTAGACCGCGAGCATGCGCCACGGGCCGAGGGCGGATTCGACGAACGTACCGAGTTGGTAGAGGGCGAACATGTTGAGCGCGATGTGCGCGAGGCCGCCGTGGAGGAAGCCGCCGGTCACGATACGCCACCACTGCCCGTCGAGCGTCACCGCGGCGCCCACGAGCGCGCCATGATCGTAGAGGCTGCGATTGTCGTTAAAGTTCGTTCCCGATGTCACTTCCCAGATGTAGGCGATGACGTTGACGGCGATGAGCAGGTTCGTGATCGTCAAGCGCGGTCACGCCGTCCGCGGGCCGTACTTGAGAGCGCTGCCGGTGTTGAAGAGCACGATGGGCCCAGCGAACGTCGCGCCACTTGCGAGCAGCTCACGCAGGGCCGAGAGCGCCGCGCCGCCTTCCTCGCATGCATCGATGCCTTCGCCCGCTCGTAGCGCATGCATATCGGCCGCCATCGTGGCCTCGTCGACGGCGATCGCACGGCCGCCCGAATCGCGAATCGCACGCAGCATGAGCCGGTCGCCGATCGCCGCGGGGACGCGCAGTCCCCACGCGGCCGTCGTCGCGTCCACCCAGCGCTCGGCGTGATCGGCGCCGTTGGTAAAGGCTCGTACGATTGGCGCGCACCCAGCGGCCTGCACGCTGACCATCGCCGGCCGCTGCGCGCCGATCCAGCCGGCAGCCTCGAGTTCGTCAAAGGCCTTCCACATGCCGACCAGTCCCGTCCCGCCCCCGGTCGGATACACGATCGCCGCCGGAACGTCGCCCAAATCCTCGACGAGCTCGTACGCCATCGTCTTCTTGCCTTCGATCCGGTACGGTTCGCGCAGCGTCGCGACGTTGAACGCACCGGTCTCGAGCGCAAATGCGTTCGCGAGCCGGCCGGCGTCGTCGATGAGTCCGTCGACGAGTTCGACGCGCGCGCCGTACGTACGGCATTCCTCGATGAGAATCGCCGGCGTGTCGCGCGGCAGAAAGACCGTCACCGGCAAATCCGCACGGGCCCCATAGGCCGCGAGCGCGCCCCCCGCGTTACCCGCACTCGGGGCGACGAGCGCGGTCACACCCAAACGCTTCGCGACCGTGACTGCGGCCGACATGCCGCGCGACTTGAAGGACGCGGTCGGATTACGCGATTCGTCCTTCACATACACCGGCACGTCGCAACGCAGCTCGCGCTCGGTGTGCTTCGCACGCACGAGCGGCGTCGCACCCTCGCCGAGCGAGACCGGCAGTTCCCCCGAATCGACGGGCAGCGCTTCGCGATAGCGCCACATGGAACGTTCGCGAGTCGCAAGTGCCGTGCGATCGATCCTGATCGGCGGATAGCGCACGAGCAGCGGCGCGCCGTCGTGGGGACACACCGTCGCGAGGTGCGCCGCATCGAAACGATGCGCCGTATCGCGCGAGCAATCGAGGTGCGTCGGTAGCACTACGCGGTGGCGAGTTCGGTCGACGCGCCCGCTTCGGGCAACACGGTCACCATCCGTGCGAGTTCGAGTGAGATCGCGTGTTGACGCGCGCCGACGCGGACCGTGACCGGGCCGCCCAGCGGCGCCTTCTCGACCACGATGATGTTGGCGCCCGGGCGCAGCCCGATCTCGCTGAGGTAGCGCAACATCTCGGAGACTTCTTCGGTGACGCCGTGCACCGTCGCACCGGCGCCAACCTCGAGCTGCGCGAGCGGCACGCCGAAGTGTTCGGGATCGCTAAGGTCCGAGGGAGGAATGGGATGGCCGTGCGGACAGGTTTTGGGATTACCGAGAACCGCAACGAGGCGTTCTTCGACGCGCGCCGAGATCGCATGCTCGAGGCGGCAGGCCTCTTCGTGGACCTCATCCCAGTCCATCCCAAGGACTTTGGTAAGCAAGCACTCGGCCAGCCGGTGGCGACGTATCACGCGCACCGCTACTCCGAGTCCGCTGTGCGTCAACTTCGCTTCGCCGCGCGCCTTGTGGTCGACGTAGCCGTCCGAGGCAAGCTTCTTGAGCATCCCGGAGACCGACGCGGCGGCGACGCCGAGTTCGCTCGCGAGTGCAGACGTGGTCACGCCCGGACCCTCGCGTTCGAGCCGGTAGATCGCCTCGAGATATTCTTCGGTCGATTCCTCGAAGTGCGTGTGTCCCGCCATACGATCGGGCTTCGCTACGACGGCGTCATTTTCCAGTCGGCCGCGGTTGCGGAGAGCTCCGTTCGCAGAGCGGCCTTGCGCTGGGCCGGCGCGAAGCTCGCATCGATGGCATTGTGCGCGAAGCGCACGAGGCGCTCGGAACCGCACAGGGCTTCGACCAGCCGGTACTCCGCGAGTACCGTAGTCGAGAAAAGCTCGGGGTCATCGGCATCGATCGTGCAGACGACGCCGCTGCGGTCGAGCGCGTCGATCGGGTGCGCCGCGCCGGCCGGCACGACGCCCGTGAGGCGATTGGAGGTCGGGCACAGCTCGAGCGGGATTCGCCGCTCGACCAGAAGCGCCACCACACGCGAGTCCTCGAGCGCGCGAACGCCGTGCCCGATGCGCTCGGCGCCGAGCACTTCGACCGCAGCCCGAACGCTCCGCGGGCCCGCGGCCTCGCCCGCATGGGCGACGGCGTGCAATCCGTGCGCGCGCGCGAAGCGGAACGGTTCGGCGTAGAGTTCGGGCGGAAAATTGGCTTCATCGCCGCCGAGCCCGATTCCGATCACGCCGAGCCCCGCCTCCGCCAGCCGCACCGCGACCCGGGCCGTCTCGAAGGCCCGCTCGACGCCGAAGTTTCGGGTCAGGTCGCAGATGAACGCGACCTCGAGGTCGTGCTCCGCACGGGCGCGCTCGAAGACGGCGCGCATCGCAGCCACGGTTGCCCTCACGTCGAGGTCGCGGTGAAAGAACGTCCACACTGACGGCGAGATGAACAGCTCGGCATAGCGGACGTTCTGCGCGAGCGCGGTCGCCACGTAGTCGCGCGCAATCCGGGCGTAGTCGTCCGGTTCGCGCAGGGCTTTGCACACCTCGGCGAAGGTGAGCAGGAACTCCTGAAAGGTCGCGAACGCGTAGGTCGCCTCGAGCGGCCCGGTCGCCCGCGCACTCGCGAGGCCGCGCTGCGCCGCAAGCTCGCGGAAGGTTCGCGCGTTGACCGTTCCCTCGAGGTGGCAATGCAACTGCACCTTGGGCAGCGCGCGGACGAAGTCGCCGTTCATGTGCTCGCGCAACTTCGCGGGCCGCCGGACGATGCTTGCCGCACGACGCGGTCCGCCGATTCCTGCGTTGACAGCGACCGGCCCAACGCCGTATACTCCATCAGCGCCGCGGGGTGGAGCAGTCCGGTAGCTCGTCGGGCTCATAACCCGAAGGTCACAGGTTCAAATCCTGTCCCCGCAACCATGAAAACCCTGTCGCTACAGGGTTTTTTTAATGCCTCGGCTTCGACGGTTGCCATTCGGTTGCCATGCACCCGAAATGCGCCGCTTCTGAGCACCTTCAGCGCGCATCGACCTCCGAAGGCTGAGACCGGAAGTTCGGTTACGGTGCCGCCGAGCAGCGCGCCGGGAACCCGCGATCAAAAACGCGTACCGCACGACGCATGACGACGCTGTCTCGGATACGCGTCTCGATAGTCGTCCTCCGGATCGGCGCAGCGATCTACTGGGCGTGGGGCGACGTCGCTCGAGCGATCGGAGACGCTTCGTTCTCGCCGACCACCGGGCTCGACGAGGCGCACGCGGAGATCGATCGCTACCACTGCGCCGAACGGTCGTGCACGAATGCACTTTACGGCGCTTGCGATCGCAGAGCGGCGCACTTCGACGGCGTCGGCGAGGAGGAAGCCTTCTACGCGCGCCACCGCGCGGCACTCGATGCGCGGGCGAACGTCGCCAACAACGAGGCGCGATCGTTCGCGTTCGGCGATGCTCTCGGTCCGGCTCTCTGAGAGATCGCGCTCCGCGTCGCGATCGCTGCGGCGCTCGTGCCGCTCGCGCCGATCGCCGAGCGGTCTTGAAGGGGCCAGCTAAGAACGACCCATGCTCGACGAACTCTGCGCGAAACGAAATAGATCTTGAGCGCAGGCTACTTAGTTTAGGGTCGGCTTAATTGTATAAGTTAGGATTTGATCTGACGATTGGCGAATGCGATGGTGCATCCTTTAATGGAGACATCAATGACGAGCGATCAGAAAGTCATCAAAGCTAAAATCGGGCTCCTTGCGCTTGCGAAGCAGC
>JAABUQ010002183.1_pt1 | contig 39503 bp, 39 predicted proteins | sample 5560001 | NCBI WGS metagenome assembly JAABUQ01 (sample SAMN10711888, study PRJNA513371) | rock metagenome | isolation source: Antarctica rocks | place: Antarctica: Victoria Land, Finger Mt nord | collected 2015-12-18
GTAGCCAGTAGCCAGTAGCCAGTAGCCAGTAGCCAGTAGCCAGTAGCCAGTAGCCAGTAGCCAGTAGCCAGTAGCCAGTAGCCAGTAGCCAGTAGCCAGTAGCCAGTAGCCAGTAGCCAGTAGCCAGTAGCCAGTAGCCAGTAGGCAGTAGGCAGTAGGCAGTAGGCAGTAGGCAGTAGGCAGTAGGCAGTAGGCAGTAGGCAGTAGGCAGTAGGCAGGCTGATCCTCGCGGGCAGCGGCTTGCTCGTCAACACGATGAGGGGCCGGGAGCGTCAGACAGTCCCGGCCCCTCTCTCTTTGTATGGGTCCAGGACGAGGACTGCGGCCGGGGCAAGCTATCCAGGCGCCACGCGACGCGTTCGACGATCAAGATACGTCCTCCGGTAGCGTTGATTGCGCTCGCCTGACGAATGCTTCGACCTTGCGGCGAAAATCGTCCTCGCGTACGCGGGGAAGGGCTTCCCGCTCGATACGCGGCGCGATGTCCTCGAATCCGGCGATGATCTCGTCCACGCTGAGGGCCTTGGTCCGACATAACGCCAGCACGTCGTCGATGTCACGTTGCTGGCCGCGTTCGATCTTGGCCAGGGCGGTTGACACATCGCGCGTTTCTCGTGCCACCTCAATGGCAGGCGGCGCATACTCCGGGTGGCGCAACAACAGGCCCACGAGCGCCGTCCGCAACCGCGCGTCCCGGCTCCTTGCCAGGTCGAGGATCAGGGAACCAACTGGGGCGTCCTCAGACTTGTGATAGCGCGATGGGGTACCGGCCCATGCACTGCCCCCACCGATATAGTGGATATCGTGGATGAGCAGGCGGTCAACCACGTCGTCGCGCAGCATCTCCTCTGTATCCGTCACATCTCGCGCCATCGTCCTACCACACTCTGCACACGCGGCCGATCATGCCGCTGGCGGAACTACCGTCATGGTCGCAGTAGTCTCCCACTATCTATATGACTAAAGTGTAGCGTAACGGTGTCACTTTGATCGCTAAATGGCCCAATTTCTTGGGCGTTATTTGGCGCCAGGGCGCCGCTCGATAGGCGCCATATCACTAGCCTCAGATCCCGACCGATTCACTTCACGAAAGGTGATGGCCTCCACATCACCAAGGCGTTGACGGTGCTCAGGACGCCGTCGAAGGCGCGCGGGACGGCCTCGAGTCGTGCCCCGGCAGGGAAACGCTACTGGCCGGGTTCAGTCGGGAAGGCGAGGGGCCAGAGACGCTCGGGGATGTGTCGATGCTGCCGCTCTCGTTCCCGACCTGGGGGGTCGTCGGCGTGGTCGGCGGCGGCGACGGCCTTGCGTGCGTAGGTCGCAGCGGCTTGCGCATGAGCGGCCACGTGGGCCGTTGCGGCGGCGTGCCCGGCGGCGCGAGCGGCCGCGACCGCGGCGGCGCCCTCGGCCGCTCGCGCGGCGGCATGCGCGGCGAAGGCGAACGTCCGGGCCTCGATCATAGCAAGCTCACCGGCTGCCCAGGCGCGACCGGCCTGGATCGCCTTGCGCGGTCGGTCATCACCTGGATGCTTGTCCTCGAAGTGCCGCAGCACATGCTCCGCGCAGTCAGCGGCCCACAGCGCCAATGTCCCGTGGTCCTGCTTGTCCATCTCCCTCCTTCTGCGTCAGCTGCCCTCGATGGCGTGCCGGTCAACTATTAAGCTACCTCGTGGCGCCAAATAGCGATCAAGAAATCGGGCCATTTAGCGACCAAAGTGACATAACGGGTCGTCACTACAGGATAAATCTTGCAAGGACACCGTCGTATCAGGGCACTATCGGATACTTATGCGAACTGGTGGTCAAGATCGTCGGCTCGGAGCAACGCATGCGCCGCCCCAAAGACACTGCTTGCCAATGTCCACCAATTCGCCTATTATGTCAGTCAAAGACCTTGTTTTACAGGGCGCGATAAGGAGGGAATAATGGCACTCTCGGTGGAAGAGGTCAAAGAGGGCGAGGTAGCCTCGATCCTGGCACAGGTCCATAACCAGGCAACCCGTGCTTCCATCAAAGAGTCCGCGGATACCATCCAGCGGTTGCTTGGTGGGCGCCTCACCGCGTACGTCGCGGGCGTTAAAGACGTGCGTACAGTGTCGCGATGGGCAGCGGGCGACATAACTGAGGTTCGGGCGGAGAGTGAGCAACGCTTGCGGTCGACGTATGAGATCATGACGCTCTTACTTCGTTTCGATGGACCGGGAACCGTCCGCGCCTGGTTCATCGGAATGAATCCGCACCTCAACGACGACTCTCCAGCCGATGCTATCCATGATGGACGGTTCCAGGAAACGATGGGGGTGGCAAAAATCTTTATCGCCTACGGTGCGAATTACGTGTAAGTGGGCACACGAGTGCAACTGATGAGCGACCAGCAAATACAAGTGTGGCACGGATATGCATTCGTTTGGGTGTGCCACCTCACCCTCAATAGGGATTCGACCGGACAGCCCCTGACATTCATGCCGCAGTCGCTGTATCCCAAAGCGACAACGAAACGGCTCAACCTTCATGGGGCCGGTCCATTCTGCCACTTCACGATCCCTACGTCGCTAACGGGCGAAGGTGTGTACATCATCGCCCGCGACGAGCAGCCGATGTACGCTGGGCGGTGCAACGACCTTGTGTCCCGCTTCAACGCGGGCTACGGCCATATCTCGCCGGCAAACTGCTATGTGAGAGGACAAGCGACCAACTGCAAGATCAATAACAGAATCTTGCAAGAGACTTTGGCGAGCCACGCTTTGCAGCTATGGTTCCTGCCAACGCCGGATTCGGCGCGTATCGAACTTGAGTTGATCGCTGTGCTGGTCCCGCCCTGGAATGGCCGGTAGCACTAACTGCATTTATCAATAGGGGTACACCTTACAATTGCGGAATCCGACCTGCGACTGCGGTCGCAGGCAGGCCATAATTTGTAGACCCTGATCAATGGGGCATCTACGCGGTATACTTGCGGGTATGACACACCATCGAAATAAGATACTTCGCATGAGACCGCTCAAGGCGACGATTGGCGCGCTCACGATCGCGGCCGTGCTGACGGTGCCCGTCCCCGCGAACGCCGGAGCGCCGACCGTGCATGTCCGCGTCTTTGCCCGCACCGGTCTGCGCCTGACTGGCATCGTCTGGACGGGACAGCAGTTCCTCTACATCGACAACACGACCAATCGCGTCGCCGCGGCCGGGCCGTCCGGGTCGCCGCTCAGGCCGTTCGCCGCGATGCCGCGGCAGGTCGAGGAGACGCGCTGCCGCCCCTCGCCCGGCGCGCACGGGTTCGCGGCCGGGGATATCTACTGCCATGCCCCGGACAACCGGATCTACCGCCTCAGCGCCAATGGCAGGTCGGTCAGCCTGTTTGCGACCCTCCCTCACTCCTCGCGCTCTGACGGCGCGCTGTCCTTTGACACCGTTGGCAGCTTCGGCTATGCCCTCATCGCCGCGACCGGCCGTTCTGGGTCGGCCACGCCGCGCGGCGGCAGCGTCTTCGCCATCGACCCGATGGGCAGGGTGCGCCGCGTCGGCGGCTACGATACGCCAGGCGGCGCCGACGAGCTCGCCATCGCTCCGGCCAGCTTCGGCTCGGCCTCCGGCCAGGCGCTGCTCGCGGTCGACGCCAGCAAGCAGGGCAGCTTGGTGGCGATGGACCCACGCGGCCAGGCACGGACTCTGTTGACGCTGCCGGACGGCCTGAACCCGATCGTGGTCCTCGCGCCGGGCCAGACGCCGTCCCGCGGCGCGGCCCAGCCCGGCCTCTACATCACCGACACGCTCTCGCGCGATGTCTTCGTCGCTCCCAGCGCCGGGTTAGCCCCGTTTGCCGGCGCGGTCGTTGTCGGCAGCGAATTGCACGCCCGCTTCTGGGCGGTGCGGCCACGGGGCAGCGGCTTCACGGCGACGCCCTTGCCGACGGACCTCACCGGCAAATCCTACAACCTCGAGGACGCGACCTACATCGCCGGCTAGCACCACACTCCTGTGCGTCGCCCCGGCGGCATGGAGCCTTATGGCGACTCCGATGTCGCGTTCCGTCAGCCTTGTAGCCGATCAGCCTCCGTAGGCGCGCGGAGTTTTTCCATGTCGTCTCCCTACCCCGATAGCAGAAAATCTCCTGCATCCCTGTCGATCACTATGGGGGAGATGCAGTAGGACGCTGCCGTCCACGGTGACAAGAAGGGGGCGCGGCGAACGTGACGGGGAGCACAGCGCGTGGCGGCTTACAGATGCGGAGGGCGCGGGGCATGGCGGCGAGCGGCGAGATCGGCGTCGCGGCTGATGTCGAGGACCGAGACGGTATTGTCGACCCGGTTGGCGATGTAGGCGCGGTGGGCGGTCGAGTCCACCGCTACGCTCTCGGGATCGTGACCCACGGGGAGGGTGGCGAGGACGGCGGTGGTGCGGGTGTCGAGGACCGAGACGGTATTGCTGGCGTTGGTGACGTAGGCGCGGTGGACGGCGGGGTCCACCGCTACGGCAAGAGGAACCTTACCCACCGCGATGGTGGCGACGACGGAGAGGCGGGCGGTGTCGAGGACCGAGATGGTGTTGCTCTCGGCGTTGGCGACGTAGACGCGGTGGGCGATGGGGTCCACGGCCACGCCGTCAGGTTGGCTGCCGACGGAGATTGTGGCGACGACGGCGTTGCTCCGCGTGTCAAGCACGGAGATGTTGTTGCTCCCATTGTTCGCGACGTAGGCGCGGTGAGCGGCAGGGTCGAGCGCGACGGCAATGGGCGTGGCACCCACGGGGATCATGGCGAGGGTCTTGGTAGTGCGAGTATTGAAGACCCAGAGGGTGTTGGCGGCGCCAGCGTCGGCAACGTAGGCGCGGTGAGCGGCGGGATCTATAGCCACGGCAAGGGGGGCATAATCCACGAAAAAGGTGGCGACGACGGCGGTACGGGGGGTATCGATGACCGAGAGGGTGCCGTCCTCATCGTTGGCGACGTAGGCGCGATGGGCGACGGGGTCGAGCGCCACGGCAACGGGCTCGACGCCCACGGGGAGAGTAGCGACGAGGGCATTGCGGCGGATGTCGAGGATCGAGACGCTGGCACCATCGGTGTTGGCGACGTAGGCGCGGTGGGCGGCGGGGTCCACCGCTACGGCAATGGGACCGTTACCCACGGCGATCGTGGCGAGGATGGTGGTGCGACGAGTGGCGGGGACCGAAAGGGTGTCGTCGTCATTGTTGGCGTTGGCGACGTAGGCGCGGCGGGCGGCGGGGTCGAGCGCGATGCCCAAGGGAAACCTGTCCACGGGGTTGTGCCCCAAAGGGAGAGGGGCGACGGGTGGGATGGCGCCGGCCTCTCCCGCACCAAGCAACGACAGGCACAGCAGCGTGGCCTGCAGCGGTGGGCGGGCCGCGTGCCATCCCGCGCCGAGCGCGCGCCATCCCCTGGATAGCGTGATCGTGCCGCGGATGAGCATGGGCGGTCCTGTGTCCTTCTCGCCGGATCGATGGCGATCCAAGCGTCCGTCGCGTCGGCGTCGCGGGGGCAGTTCCACCTTCCAGGTCTCGGCGCGTCCAAGTGCATGATAGCAGGCCGGGGGAGCGCGGACGCCTGACTGGGAGGAATCGCGGATCAGGTGGCTCTCCTCGCAGCGTGCATTCACACCCGACCGCAGTCAGCCCGTGGTTTGCACTGCGGCCGCAGCCGCGGGCCAGGATTTAGGGACTGCGGCGGGACCGGCGGGCGGTGCATCCGATGGGCAAGAACTGATATCTTAAGGCCTAACGGCCGTTGCCGCGACGGAGATGCCCGTGACCGCATCCCGAGAGAAATTGACACCGAGGAGGGAGATCCGATGAACCGGCGCACCCATCTACCCATTTCGGCGCTGCTCTTGACGCTGATGGCGCTATTCGCTTCAACCCTTGCCACTGGGGCCAAGGCCAGGGCCGGGGCCGCTACGGCGGGGCATGCCGCGACGGTCCCTGTCCGTGGCGGCGCCGTCGAGATCGCTTTTTCCGATGATTTTGTGAACCTCGACGCGGCGCAGGCCTACAGCAACGACTGGGCGGTGATGAACGGCACGCTGTACAACGGCCTCTATCAGTTCGACCGCAACGGCGTCCCACAACTCGACCTTGCCGCGGCGCCGCCGACGATCAGCGCCGACCGCACGACCTGGACCTTCCACCTACGCAAGGGGGTCCGCTTCAGCAACGGCCTGCCGATGACGGCCGCGGACCTCAAGTTCTCCCTCTTGCGCACGCTCGACCCCAATCTCAAGCCCGCGGCCTCCTGGGGGCAGACCAGCGACGAGATATTCGCGGGCTCGGTAGCCTATGCCGCGGGCAAGAGTAAGGACGTGCCCGGCATCCAGACGCCAGACCCATACACTATCCGGTTTGTGCTGACGCAGCCCGTGGCCATCCTGCCCTATATCCTGGCCGAGTCGTTCAATATGGTCGTCCCCCAGGCGGTCGTCGGCAAGGAGAGCGCGGACGTCTTCGGCAACCATCCGGTGGGCACGGGACCGTTCATGTTGCAGTCGTGGCAGAAAGCCGTGAAGGCGGTCTTTGTGCGCAACCCGTACTACTTCCGCCCGGGCAAGCCCTACCTGGACCGCGTTATCGTCGACCTCAACGTCGCGCCCAACGTGATCGCGCTCAAGGTGGAAAAGGGAGAGTTGACCGGGTTCGGCACGGCCAGCCAGGTGAGCGCCGCCGACTTGCAGCAGGCCATGGCCAGTCCCCAGTACGCCGCCTATCTCGTCAATGCGCCGACCGCCCAGGCCGACTGGCTCAACCTGAACGTGCATGCCGCGCCGCTGGACAACCAGAAACTGCGGCAGGCGATCGCCATGGGCATCGATCGCGCGCGGCTGGTCAAACTCCTCGGCGGCAGGGCCATCCCGGCCAACCAAATCTACGTCCCGCTGGACCCGCAGTACGACCCGGAGGTGGATGCCCATCCGGTCCTACCCTTCGATCCCACCAGGGCGGCGGCCTTGCTCAAGGCCAGCGGCTATCGGGGGCAGCCGATCACGCTGGATTACTACAGCAACCTGCAGGATACGTCGGCCATGGCGCCCGGTTTGCTGCAGGATCTCCAGCAAATGGGGCTCAACGCGTCAATCCGCGGCGTGAGCCATAACTCGCTGCTGCAAATCGTCAGCAAGCTGACCGGCCATCAAATCTCGACGGCCCTCTGGAGCGTCGACTTCTTCGACGGCTACGACGTCTACTCGGGCAGCCTGTCCTGCGGCGCCAACGCGGTCGGTCAGGCCCAGGGCTCCCACTATTGCGATGCGGCCGCCGATGGGCTGGCCCAACGGGCAGAGGCGCTGCCCCTGGGTCCGGCGCGCAACGCGCTGCTGCGCCAGGCGCAAACCCGCCTGCTGGCCGCGGCGGCAGAAATACCGCTGGTCTACCTCAGGAACGTCGAGATGGTCTCTCCCAAGGTCGGCGGGTTCTATTACCAGCCCTACTTCTACTGGCAGTTCGAGAACTACTGGGTGCAGAAGTAGCGCGAGGAGCGACCGTGAGGATAAAGACGACCTACCCGCGCGCCATCCGCGAGATCGCGCACGTCTGGATTCCCCTGGCGGACGGCAATCGGCTGGCGGCGCGCATCTGGCTCCCGCGGGACGCCGAGCAGGACCCCGTGCCGGCGGTCCTCGAATACATCCCCTACCGCAAGAACGACGGCACCGTCACGCGCGACGCGCTGATGCACCCCTACGTCGCCGGCCATGGCTACGCGACGGTCCGCGTCGACATGCGGGGCAGCGGCGACTCCGACGGCATCATGTACGATGAGTACCTGCCACAGGAGCAGGACGACGCGCTGGAGGTCCTGGCGTGGCTCGCCGCGCAGCCGTGGTGCACCGGGTCGGTGGGCATCATCGGCAAGTCGTGGGGCGGCTTCAACGGCCTGCAGATCGCCGCGCACCGCCCGCCCGAACTCAAGGCGATTATGACCGTCTGCTCGACCGACGACCGCTACGCCGACGACGTCCACTACATGGGCGGCTGCCTCCTCGCCGCGGACGCGCTGTCCTGGGCCTCCACGATGCTCGCCTACAACGCCCTGCCGCCCGACCCGGAGGTCGTGGGTGAAGGCTGGCGCGCGGCGTGGCTCGACCGTCTGGAGCATACGCCGCCCTTCGTCGAGGCCTGGGTGGAGCACCAGCGGCGCGACGCTTTCTGGCAGCAGGGCTCGGTCTGCGAGGATTTCAGCGCCATCACCTGCGCCGTCTACGCGGTGGGCGGCTGGGCCGACGCCTACACCAACGCCATCCCGCGCCTGCTCGAAGGACTGCCCGGCCCCCGCAAGGGCCTCATCGGCCCGTGGGGCCACCTCTATCCCCACCAGGGCGTCCCGGCGCCGGCCATCGGGTTCCTACAAGAGTGCCTGCGCTGGTGGGACTATTGGCTCAAGGGCATCGAGACGGGGATCATGGACGAACCGCAATTACGGGCCTGGATGCAGGACTGGGTTGCGCCACGCCCCTTCTACGCGGCAATGCCGGGACGATGGGTCGCCGAGCCGTCCTGGCCCTCCCCGCACATCCAGGCGCGGCGGTACGCCCTCGGCGCGGGGACGCTCGACGCGGACGCCGCGGCCGAGGCGCGCCTCGACCATGTGGGCTCGGAGGAGCACGGCAGCGACGCCGGGGTCTGGTGCCCCTACGGTCACGAGGCGGACTGGCCGCCCGACCAGCGCGGTGAGGACGGCCGCTCAGTGACCTTCACCGCGGCCCCGCTCGACGCGCCAGTGGAGATCCTGGGGTTCCCGGAGGTCACGCTGACGGTCGCGGTCGACCGCCCCAACGCGCTCGTCGCCGTCCGGCTGTGCGACGTCGCGCCGACCGGCGCGTCAACGCTCGTCACGCGCGGCATCCTCAACCTGACGCACCGTGAGAGCCACGAACACCCCACGCCCCTGGAACCGGGACGCCGCTACACCGTGACGGTCCGCCTGAATGCGATCGCGCACACGTTACCGCCGGGGCACCGCTGGCGCGTCGCCGTCTCACCGACCTACTGGCCGTGGATCTGGCCCTCGCCCGAGCCGGTCACTCTCAGCGTCTTCACCGGCGCCGCCAGCTACCTCAGCCTACCGGTGCGGCCGCCGCGGAGCGAGGACGCCATGCTCTCGGCGTTCGAGCCGGCCGAATCGGCGCCTCCGGCGGACGTGGACGTGCTGCGTCCCGCGACGGAAAAGGCATGCGTCTCCCGCGAGGTGGAGACCGGGCGCATCACCCTGCGTCGGGAGCAGGGCGAGGGCTATCGGGTCGTGGCGACTGGGCGCGTGTACGACTCCGTAAGCGCCGACACCTACTCGATCGTCGAGGGGGAGCCGTTGTCGGCCGCGATCGCGTGCGACCGCACCATCGCGGTCGCGCGCGGCGACTGGAGCGCGCGGGTGGAGACGCACAGCACCATGTCGGCGGATGCAACCCACTTCCACCTCACGAACGCGATCGATGCCTTCGAGGGGTCCGTGCGCGTCTGTATCAAATCATGGACGCGCACTATCCCACGCGACCTCGTCTGAGCAGGGGGGATCAACGATGCGAGAGCTGTGCGGAACTCGCGCCGCTGTCTATCGACGGCCCGTTAGCGCATACACGCGTTGCCATGTTAACGGCTGACCGAGAATAGACTGAGCGCCGTTGATGAGCTGCTTACTCGGTCGCGACGCTGCTGCATAACTATCCACCGCGCCAAGATGGAGCCGTTAGGCGGCGGGGAAACGACCTGGAGAGGATACCATGGACGACCGGTTGCGGGACCGCATCATTGACGCTGGCGGAGAGATAGGCCGGCTGCCCCATGCCTTCATCGACCGTGGCATCGACCAGGGGCGCCAGGCCATCATCGACCACCTGGACCCCTTGCCGGCGCCAGCGAAGCGGGCGTTCGAAGCGCAGCCGCACTACGCGCCGCTCACGCGGGAGACGCCCGCGCAGCGGGTCGACCGCGTCATCGCCGGCATCGCGGCCTACCTGTCCGAGTTGGACGCCTGGCTGGCGCCGCGGCAGTTGCCGGAGGACTACCGATGTTTCGTCGCGTACTACGGCGGCCTCGCCATCGACGACCCATCGTACTACTTCGACATCTTTGGGTACGGCCCCAAGGCCACGACTCGGTACGACATCCCCATGGATGGCGACCAGAGCCTCTACGAGCACGGCTGGCTCGCCATCGGCATGCTGTCGCTGAAGGATGAAGGCCAGTCCCACGACGGCCATCTCGTCCACTTCTTCATCGATCTCGCCGGGGACATCTGTCGTGGCTGCGTGATCGCCGTCCCGACCTGGGGCTGCTACGAGAGTATCCGCGATCCCCGCGTCATCCTGCGCGATATGGCCGCGCATAAGGAGTGCTGGACGAGGGTCGCCGACTCGTTCACGGACTGGCTGGAGATGGCGCCCGGACGCGCGGCGCCTTCGACTACACCCAGAGCAAGACGGCGGCGGCGTTGGCGTAACGCCTGCTCCTCGAGAAAGATACCCCGCGCTTTAAGGATCGACCGATAGGCATGCTATACGACGACAGGCACTAAGAGCCTGTCTGCAATCGCATTTTAGCCCTATGAGATAGGCAAACATAGAGGCAAGCATAGGCAGTGTATCGCCGTTAAGCGATCTCCCGAACGCCATAACCCGCCAATCGAGAGGCTTGCAGCGGACTTTTTGTCGATTGCAGACAGGCTCTAAGATACGTCGCCGACGCATACGACGTATATGACGCCGGTCCACACCCAGGCCGTAGGCGACGTCCATGCCCCGAATCGCCGCGACGAGGAGAATCAGGAAGGGTGCGAACTATCGGCAACCGTCCTTGACGGCGTAGCCCATGTACGAGCCCGAGAGGTCGCGGCTGACACGCATGGGGAAGCGCCGTCCCCACTCGCCGGGGGTCAGCCTACCGGCGCGCACGGCCAGCACGCCGCGCGCCAGGGCCAGGGGATGGCCCGAGATGGTGAGCCCGACGGTCTCGCGGGGCCGCAGGCCGTGGCGGGTCAGGCCGCGCGCCAGTTCGCGCGGCGTGATGAACCGGCGCCAATCGTGCAGGCCACGCGGCACAAAGCGCGTGGGCGCCCACTCCTGCGCCAGCGCGACCAGCGCCATGTGGCTGAGTAAGGTACGGTTGATCGTGTCGTAGAAAAACACGCCACCGTCCTTGAGCGCGCGCGCGATCTCGCCGATCACACGGTCGGGGTCGTCCACGTGCTCCAGCACGTCGCAGCAATAGACGATGTCGAAGGTCCCCGCGTCGAAGGGCAGGCGCTCACCGGTTCCCATGCGGTAGTCGATGGTCAGCCCCATGTGCATAGCATGGACGCGCGCCGTCTCCAGCGAGGGCGCCGACGGGTCGATCCCGGTGACGGCGCAGCCCCAGCGCGCAAATTCCTCGGCCAACACTCCCCCCCCACAGCCGACATCGAGCGTGCGTTGGCCGCGCGGGTCGAGGCGCAGCCGCTCCCGCAGCACCGTCTGGAAGTAGGGAACGCGGCCCGGATTGACCATGGTGCGCAGGGTAGAGAGGAAGTGCGTGTCGTCCCACCACAGGTCACCCGGACCGTCGTAGATGCGGTTATCGACGGGCATGGCGCCCTCCACGGAGTTGCCAGTTGCCAGTTGCCAGTTGCCAGTTGCCAGTTGCCAGTTGCCAGTTGCCAGTTGCCAGAAGTTAGGATCGCAGTCCTACTGCCCACTGCCCACTGCCCACTGCCCACTGCCCACTGCCTACTGCCCACTGCCTACTGCCCACTGCCTACTGCCTACTGCCTACTGCCCACTGCCTACTGCCTACTGCCCACTGCCTACTGCCCACTGCCTACTGCCCACTGCCTACTGCCCACTACGCGCTGGGGATGGTCAGGCTGGGATCGTTGAAGCGGCTCCACACGGCCGTCGTCGTCACCGTGACGCTCTGGCCGCCGGCCATGGCCCTGGTTGTGGCGTCGATCTCGCACGGCTGTCCGGTCGCCGGCAAGACGTAGAGGGCGCCGCGGGTCTGTACCTCGGACGTGCTGGTAATGAAGGCATAGGCGCTGCACTCTTGCGGTGAGCCATTGATGGTGATCGACGTCGTCCCGGCGAGCGGCGTGAACGTCGTCGCCGCGTTGATGCTGCTCACCGAGCTGGTGCTGGACAACTGGCGGGCCAGGGTGGGGTCGGTCTTGCATTGGGTTTTCCCGGACGCGCGGACGCATACTTTTGAGCCGGCCACGGTCGCGACGACCGTCTGGGTCTGTCCAGCGGCGGTGACGGTGAGATGCAGGTACAGCTGCAACGCTCCACCCTTGCGCACCGCGACAATCGTCCCCTTGGTCGCGCTGGCCGAACTGCCGCCGGTCGAGACTTTGAGGTCGATCTGATAGTTGGCGGCCCTAGACAGTGCTGACTGCAGCCCAGGGACAGGCGATGCGGCGGGCACGGCTGCGTGCGCGGGCAAGACAATGGTCCCCGCAGCGAGGGTTGTGATGATGGCGGCGCTGCTGGCCAGGCGGATCGCACGCGTGCGACCGCTGGCGAAGACGGACGTAAACATGTTTCTTTCCCTCCGTACGCTATACCTGCATCTGCGTGTCTCCCATCGTACTGCAATCTCGCACACCGGCTATTCATCGAGTAGAGGAGACACACACAATCATAACACTCTTTGGACCGCGGCCGGCGCACTCTAACCGCTCATTGCAGGACCGTTTCGTTCTCGCGGGACGGCCCTCGGCCGCCCCTACAACGCCGCGATGGGAGAGGCGTCCCTGGGAACGCAGGCGCTCCCAGGGCGACAGTGCATGGGCCTTCTCCCTCACCTGTCGGTTGGCCTATCCACGCGGGGGCGTCCGGGCGTACAATGCCTTGGGATACCGCGCGTCCGATAGCGATGCGCCATCGGCGCGCTTTTGATAAACAACAGGGTAATGAGGAGAGACTAATCATGGAGAACGCACCGATTCGCGTGACCGTGTGGGGTGAGAATGCGCACGACCGCACCAAGGAGGAGGTCAAGCAGGTCTACCCCAACGGCATGCACGAGGCGATCGCCGCCGGCATCGGACAATTACTCGGCTCCGATGCAACTGTACGCACGGCCACGCTCGACCAGCCCAACCACGGCCTGAGCGACGAGGTGCTGGAGACGACGGATGTCCTGACGTGGTGGGGCCACACCGCGCACGATAAGGTCGACGACGCCATCGTGGCCAGGGTTAAAGAGCGCGTCCTCGCCGGCATGGGGTTGCTGGTGCTGCACTCGGGGCACTACTCCAAGATCTTCCGCGCCCTGATGGGCACCAGCTGCGCCCTGCGCTGGCGCGAGGACGGCGAGCGCGAGGTCGTCTGGACGGTCAAGCCCAGCCACCCTATCGCGGCGGGCGTGCCGCCCGTGTTCATCGTCCCGCGCCAGGAGATGTACGGCGAGTACTTCAACATCCCGCAGCCGGACGAACTGGTCTTTATCAGCTCCTACGACGGCGGCGAGGTCTTCCGTAGCGGCTGCTGCTTCACGCGCGGGCTGGGCCGCATCTTTTATTTCAGCCCCGGCCACGAGACCTATCCCGTCTACCATCAGCCCGAGGTACGGCGCGTCATCGCCAACGGCGTGCTGTGGGCCTGCCGCGCCTCGACCGGACGGCAGACGCAACAACTGCCCGAGGGCGCGCCCATGTCGCCCCGTGGCTGGTTCGAATCGTAGGGCTGGCCCGCGACCGCGGTCGTATGGCAAATCCCAGGGTCTGTGAATTGTCGGTTTGAAGGTATACTCCCCCTCTCCCGCGCGCGGGAGAGGGGGATGGGGTGAGGGATAGCCGATGGACACATTGCGAGCCCTACTTGTCGGCGCCGGCGGGATGGGCCGCGCCTGGGGCCGCAACTTGCGCGACGCGCCGGACGTAGAGGTGGTAGGCTGGGTTGACCTCCGCCCCCAGGCGGCGGCGCGGGCGGCCGCCGAACAGGGCCTCGGCGACATCCACGTTGGCGCCGACCTCGCGGCGGCCCTCGCGGCGACACGGCCCGACTTTGTGGTCGATGTCACCGTGCCCGAGGCGCACCGCGACGTGACCGTGGCCGCGCTGGGGGCTGGCCTGCCGGTGCTAGGCGAGAAGCCCATGGCGGCCACGCTCGAGCAGGCTCACGAGATGGTCGCCGCCAGCGAGCGCGCGGGCCAGCTCTACATGGTCAGCCAGAGCCGCCGCTACAACCGAGGACTGGCCGCCCTACGCGCCCTCATCGCCGAGGACCTGGGGTCCCCGCTGGGCATCCTCAACTCCGACTTCTACCTGGGTCCGCACTTTGGCGGCTTCCGCGATGACATGGCCAGCCCCCTGTTGCTGGACATGGCCATCCACACGCTGGACGCCGCGCGCTACCTCTCGGGCGCCGACCCGGTCGCAGTCTACTGCGAGGAGTTCAATCCGCCCTGGAGCTGGTACGCGGGCAACGCCTGCGCCACGGCGATCTTCGAGTTGACGGGCGGGCTGCGCTACACCTACCGCGGCAGCTGGTGCAGTGAGGGCCGGCCCACCTCGTGGGAGGCGGAGTGGCGCGCCGTCGGCCCGCGCGGCAGCGCCACCTGGGACGGCCACGACACGCCCGTGGCCGAGGTCGTGACCGAGCGCGAGTCGGACGCGTTCGAGGCGCCTGTCGAGCAACAGGAGGGCGACCTACTGCCGGCCGAGGGGTTCGGGGAGGGCATTGCCGGCTCGCTGCGCGACTTCTTGCACGCGCTACGCACGGGCGCCACGCCGATGGGCGAGTGCCACGACAACATCAAGAGCCTGGCCATGGTCTTCGCCGCCATCGCGTCGGCGCGCACCGGGCGGCGCGTCCCCGTCTCGCTATGATCGCCGGCTAATCGGTGTGGAAAACCTCGCGGATCGGATGCCACCACTCGCCGTCGGCGTGGTCGGGTACCGGCTGCTGCATGGGATCGGTGCGCGTCCACCACTCCCGCGTCTTGGGGTCGGCGGCCATGCGCGCCATGTCCGCCTCGTAGTCGTCGCCGACGTACTCGAAATAGGCGACCAGCAGGGCGCCGTGGCGGAAGATGGAGTAGTTGCGGATGTTGCAGGCGTGGATGGTGGCCAGCACCTCGGGCCACACCGCGCGGTGGATGCGTTCGTAGTCCTCGATCCGGTCGGGCTTGACCTCGATGACCTGAGCAATGCGCCTCATAGCCTATCTACTCCTGATACGCGTATCATCATGTCATGTATATAGGCGCCAGCAACGTTCAGGGCAGGTCTCGGTACATGAAATAGTGCGGGCCGATGCCCGGCAACTCGAACTCCTCGCCCCTGGCGGCGAAGCTCATGGCCCGGTAGAACGGTACAGCGCCGGTTCGCGCATTGAACCACAGGCTCGTCCCACCCCGACTCACGACGTGCTCGATGCAAGCACGCAGCACGGCAGCGCCATAGCCCTGTCGCCGGACCCCCTCTGCCGTGGCCATGCCGCGCAGGCGCCACGCGCCAGGATCGTCCTCGCCGGGCGGCGGCTCATGGTAGAGCGAGCCGATGCTCACGATCCGGTCGCCGTCGAGCGCGCCGATATGCACCGTCTCGGGCGCGTCATCGCCGTGGAACACTAACGACGCGGGGGGCTGTCCCGGCCGCAGGATCGCCGCGCGCAACGGGTGGGTCTCCTCCGCCGAGATGGCCCGTGTGACGATGTCCGTCATCTCCTCATTCCACATTCCATTGACCCGCGACTGACGTCGCAGGCTGATTCCAATGTTGTCATATTAGGTCACGTCCCAGTCCTCGCCGTACTGTACCAGACCCAGACATCGCGCCACGGCCCGCGACGCCTCATTGTCCCAGGACGTACTATACAACGGCTGCAGTCCCGTCCGACGCACGGCCGCCGCCCATGCCGCCGTCGCCGCCACGGCGTATCCCTTGCCGCGATAGGACTCCAGGGTCTCGAGCCCGGCTTCGGCCGCGCGGGCGGAACGGCGAGCAGTGTGGCACACGGAGACCGCCACGCCATCCGTGACGACGGCCAGGCAGGGTTGGATCTCATCCAGGGACGCGCGCAGGAGGGTAAAATCGCCCTGTAAAAGTGCCGCGTTGCGCGCCGTGACGGCCATTGCAGGCGTCGGACGCGCTATCAACACGGTGTCGGGGAAGGCGTAGGCCGGTCCTCGCCACACGTCGCGCACCGGAGCGAGCATCTCCAACAGGGCGATCACGGTGTCGGCGCCAGTCGGTGGTTCGCCGATGAGCGCGGGCGCGACCGGTTCGCCGGCGACGATGCAGCCGAGTTCCCGTACCGCGTCAGAAGGCAGGTCGTGGCGACAACGCCACACGTTGCCCTGGGGCGTACGTCCCAGGAAGAATCGCGGCGCCTCGGGCGCCTCGGGCTCGTTAACATGGCGCAGGCGCCCGGCGGCGTCCAGCTGGAAGAGCGCCTCCACCTGCATCTCCATCAGACTAACGGCGTCGATCATCGGCAACACACCTCCGTACAAAACACGAACCGGGTGCACCCCGCGATTGTGGTTGCCGCCTGACCATAAATGGTCATGGCAGGGCACGGACCCTGAAGGGTCGCCCTTGGCCCGTCATCTTGCGCGACCCCAGCGTGCGCGGGCTCTCACGCCGACCTTTTAAGGTCCGTCCCCTGCCATGACCTTTCAAGGTCAGGCCGTCGGCATCCACGATCACAATCTCGGGGCGCACCCACACGAACCGGGCCACAAACGCATGTACAATGATAGGCTATATACTTGATATGCTGCCTGCTACCACCCCAGGATAGAGCGACAGCCATGTCGTGGAGGAGATAACCGTGAGTGACACGCCGGCTAACAACCAGGGGACCACGACCACCATCGTCGCCGTGACGCGCGGCGGGCAAGGAACGCAGGGAACGCAGGGAACACAAAGCACGCCCGGTGAGACCACTATCGCCGACGGGGTAGTGGCGAGCATCGCGGGGCTAGCCGCGCGCGAGGTCACGGGCGTGAGCGATATGACGAGCGCGGGCCTGTCCCAGGCCTTTGGCAATCTGGGCGGTTTCTTCACCGGCAATCCCGACCAACCCAATAAAGGTGTTGCCGTGGAAATCGGCGAGACCGAGTGCATCGTCGATCTCAATATCATCGTCGAGTACGGGGCCAGCGTCCCACAGGTCGCCGACACGATCCGGCGCAACGTGATCGAGCGGGTCAAAACGCTGACCGGCCTCGACGCGCGCGAAGTCAACATCAACGTCGCGGACATCATCCTGCCCTCGTCGTCGTAGCGGGCCGGAAACGTGACCATCTTCAACCGGCTGCTGGCGATGATCCTGCTCGCCGCGCTGGTCGTCGCGTGCGCGCTCACGGCCCTGCTCGCGGCCGGCGTCCTCGACGCCGCTCAGGTCGCCTCGCTCTGGCCGTACGGCCCGGTGGCCGCTATCGCCGCCGATGTCGCGCACATCGGCGGCACGGCGCGTCCCGTCGTGCTGGCGGGGGCGATCATTGCCGGGGCGCTGTGCCTGGCCCTGTTGGTTGCAGAGTGCGCGACGCTGTCCCGCCACGTGGAGCCATGGAAGCGTCCCGGCTATCGAGTGCGATTGCGGAGCGACGGACCGGGCCTGACCGAGGTCGTGCTCGGCTCTCTGGACGATGTGGTGCGCTACAGCGCCAGGGGTATCTCCGGCATCGAGAGTGCCCACGGGCGGGTCAGCCAGCCACGGGACGGCGCGCTTGCGGTTCGCTGCGACGCCTACATCACTCCGCACACGGACCTGCCCGCGGCCGGTGTGGAATTAGAGCGCCGCATCGCGGAGCGCCTGGAAGGGCTCACGGGTATCCCGGTCCGCGATGTCCGCATCCGCGCGTTGATGCAAGAGACAAAGCCGGGCGGCCGGCGCCCGTTACGCTAATGAGGAATGAGACTATGCCGTTGCGCGTGCTATTCGCGGCGCTGGGCGTTGTGTTCGGGGTGATCCTGGCGGCGCTGGGTTTCGGAGCGGCGGTGCTGGTCCTGGTCACGACGTTGGTGGGCTACTACATTGGCGCCGCGATCGAGGGCAGCATCAACCTGTCGGCCCTACTGGCGCCGTTGCGCCGGCGGCGGTAGACAAGTGGCTAACCACTCGTCACTTGGGGTGGGATGACGGGAGGCGATGACGTGGTGACGATGCGCAGCAAGCGGTCCCTGGCCACGATGCCGACGGCGCCTTGATTGTTGGCGACGAAGGTGGGGATGGCGACGACGCCGAACTCCTCCGCCTCCTCGTGCAGGCGGACGACCTCTGCGGTATAATGGTGCTCGGCGAGGGCCGTCCGCAGTTGGTCGCTATCGAGGCCGACCTCCCCGCCGACGGCCACGACCGTGTCGAGCGCGCCGATGTCCCGCTGGCGCTCGAAGTAAGCGGCGAAGACCGCGCGGTGATAGGCGTCGAAGGCGGCGTCGCCCTGTTCGCGGGCAAACACGGCGCCCTCCAGGGCCAGGCGCGAGTTCGTGACCCGGTCGTAGGGCACGTGGATGCGCACGCCGAGTTCGCGCGTCATCTCGTCGATGTCGTACTGGATCTTGCGCCGCAAAAAGGCGGGGTTCTGCGGGCGCGCGCCACGGGGCGGCAGGTCAGGGCGCAGCTCGAAAGGCCACCAGCGCACATCCAGGTCGGGAACCTCGCCGCGCAGCCAATCGACTCGCAGGACGGCCACGTAGCACCAGGGGTCGGTATAGTCGTAGTACACGGTTAAAGCGGTCATCGTTTCCTCTCTACTCTATCATAGGCCATATCCTTGGGTCGGGATAGATGACGAGTTGTTATAGCGCGGCATGCTACCATGCTTTGTGACCGCTGTACGTCTGTATTTGGTAGAACGATGCTGAGAGATCGAACTCGAAGCATGGAGGGACAATCAGGGTGAAGAGAGGCCGCCTGCTTGCAGGCTTGACCGTTCCGCTGTTCGTCGTCATGATAAGCGCCGCGCCGGTATCGCCGGCCCCCAGCGCCGTCCGGTCTGGCCCCGGTCCAACCGCCCTCACGGCTCCCTCGGAACGCCAACTGCTCGCCGCCATCGCGACGGCCTTGCATCGCAACGTGCGGTACTCACCGCCGGTTATTTACCCGAGCAATGCCTACAGCAACCCCTACTTGCGCGACTCGTTCTGGGCGGCGCAGGCCTACGGTCAGCGCGCCTTCTCGGCGCCGATCCTCGACGCCTTTGCCGCCGCCGAGCGGGCCGACGGCGACCCGCCGACCGATTTCAATAGCCCCTACCACGGCCCCGTTTATCGCGACGACGAGTCAGCCGCCCTGCTGCTTATCTGGGCCTGGCGCAATCATACCCTCTACGGCGTCACACCGCCTATCGCGTTGCTCCAGCACGCGCTCTCCTACCTGCTGAGCCGCCAGCGCAACGGCTACCTGGTGACACCACCCGGCATGTTCCACAGCTGGTGGGACGCCTACAACTGGCCAACGGCCACGACCATCGCCTACAACCAGGGACTCTACGCGGTCGCCATGCGCTGCGCCAAGGAACTGGGCCTGTCGTCCATCCCGCTCCATGGCATCGCCTCGGCGGAGCAGGCGTATCGCGGCCTGTATAATCCCCAGCTTGGCTACATCCAGCTCAGTACGACGTTGGCGGCTAGCGACGCCAGCGCCCTGACGGGGGAGTTCCTGTCGCTGTGGATCTTCAACCGCCCCATCCTGACCGATACCATGGTGCTGGGCACGCTCAACCACCTCAAGCCATTCGGGGCCGGCTACTACGTCGCCGCGCTGCCGGGGGGCGACGGCAGTTTCCCGGAGACGACGGCGCTCGGCGCCCCCGGCTACTACCAGAACGGCGCGTCGTGGCTACTGTACGACGCGCTGTCCATCGGCGCGGCCGGGCTACACGGCCTACCGGACGCCTTACCGCGGCTGCAAGCGCGGCTGACGCTGGAGTTCCGCCGGGAGGTGACGCTCCACGAGTTTCTGGAGACCAATCCCACCCTGCCCGACTATGGGGCCGAACCCTCCTGGCGCGACACGTTCTCCTGGGATATGTTCGCGCTGGTTGTCGACCAGACGCTGCACGGAAAGTGATTAGTGGCTAGTGATTAGTGACGAGTGAGGTTCACTCGTCACTAATCACTAGCCACTAATCACTCGTCAAAAGGCGTCGTTGGCCTCGGTCCCGGTCTGGCCGGCGCGCTGGGGCGGGTTGTCGCGGGCGGCGGCATCGGGCGCCGTCTCGGCCGTCCAATCTTTGCCCGTCGTCTGGTTCGGGTTGTCGGACGCGGCGTCGTCGTGCTGGTCAGTCGATGAGGTCGAGATATTGCCAGTATCGTGCCGCGCCGTGGGGGCACCGGTGCTGGGGTCGGGCTGGTAGGAGACCGAGCCTCCGATCCCATGATTACTGCCGGCGTTGGGATCGCTCGACGCGCCGGGCACCGCGCCACTGGCGGACGCCGCCAGGGCGTCGCTCCGCGCCAACCCCCGGTCGCGCGCCGTGAGCCCGCCGCCGACGCTCATCGTATCGCCGGACCGCTCGCCCCGTTCGGCGGCGTTTTCCATCGTCCCGTCCAAGCCACCGATAGCGCCGCCGCTATCGGGTGTCGCGCTTGCATCGGACACATCGTCGTCGTTGCGGGCTCGATTGCTCATCGTTGTTCCTCTATCCTTTATCCTTCCAGCCACCGGCGCCGGGCTCGTCGCCGGCACGGCTGGCGCTATCCTTCGTCACATGCATACGCGCATTCGTCCGATGCACGGGCTGTGCCATTGCGAGGCCGCAGGATTACGCACGACCGCGCGTGCAGTGATCGGCTCATACCAGCAGGGTCCGCGCGTCTTGTATACTCAGCCCTGACACGCCGCTCTGCCGCCGTGGCGCCAGAGAGCGGCGACGCCGAGCGCGCACCACCATGTGATGATGATAACAATGGAAGAACAACTCATCGCCCTGGAGGCGATCAACGTCTCCTACGCTTATGGCGCGTATCAGGCGGTGCGCGGCGTGTCGTTCCGCGTTGAGGCCGGCGAGATCGTGGCCCTGGTGGGTCGGAACGGGGCCGGGAAGTCAACCTTGTTGCGCTGCCTGGCCGCCTGGACGCCGGCGACTGGCGGGGAGGGCCGCATCCTGGGAGCACTTGCAGTTCGTGGCCCAGGTGCGCCGCCTCTCCGGGTGGGAGGAGGACGCCGCGTGGCTGCTGCGGCGCTTCGGCCTGTGGCGGCAACGTGAGGCGCTGCCGCTGGCCTACTCGCGCGGCATGCGCTACAAGCTGGCCGTGTGCCTGGCCCTCCTCGCGCAGCCCCGCGTCCTGCTGCTCGATGAGCCGTTCGGCCCGCTCGATCCCGTCTCGGCCGACCTCCTGTGGGACGACTTGCGCTCCTAGTCGCGACGAGGGCATGGCCGTCCTGCTAAGCAGCCGCCAACTGCCGCCCCGGGCGCAACCCGACCGCTACGTGGTGCTGGAGGAAGGCGAGGTCATCGCCGAGGGCGACGGGGCGGCGCTGCGACAGTCGCTCGACGTCGACGACCTCACGCTCGACACCCTCCTGCGCGCCGCGCTGGCCGCCCGCCGGCAGGACGAGGACCGAGCCACCGATTCTGATCCCGACCCCGGCGATGTATGAGCTTGCGCCGCTGTTCCGGCTGCGCTGGCGCGGCCTGCAGGAGAGCTTGATCTACTGGGTGCGCACCGGCCTCGAGTACGATCCATCCAGGCGCACGACCTCCGAACGCCTCTACGGGCTGTACCTGCTCGTCGTTATCTCCTTGCTCGTCTTGCTGCCGGGCTGGGCCGACGCGCTAGCCATCGCCTACCAGGCCGGCCATGTGCTCACGCCACACCTGCGCGCCGCGCTGCTCGCCGCCCTCCCCGCCCTGATCGTGCTGGGACAGGTTGCCCTGGCGATGGCCGCCTTGCGGTCGAGCCCCTTCAAGCTGTCCGGGCCGGATTCCGCGTATATCGCGGCCTCGCCGGTCCCGCGCGGCGCGCCCGTCCTGACCGGATTTCTGTTCCACATCGCGGTTCGCTTGCCCGTCTGGGCCTTGCTTGCCGCCTTCGTCGCCGTCGCGCTGGCGCAGCCGGACAAGCTCGACACCGCGACCCTCGCCTGCCTCGCCGTCGGCGTCACGACCGCCCCGCTCGTCGCCTTGTCCTGGGGCCTGGCCTGGAGCATCGGCCTGCTGCGTATGTCCTCGCCCGCGGCGCGGAACCGCCGCTTCGTCTGGCTGGCGCCGCTGGCGGCGCTCGTCCCGGCGTCCCTCCTGCCGGCAATCGCGCGCTGGCCCGGGGGCGTGCTGACCGCCTCCATGCGGCACGCCGGGATACCGGGGCAGACGTGGTGGCTGGCGGGCCTGGCCATGGTGGCGGTCGCGACGGTCACGTGGGTCGGCAACAGGGCAAACATGACCCTGGTCGCCGCCGAGAGCGCGATGTATGCGCGCCTGCGGGAGCTTGGCTTCATGGCGCGCGTCTTCGACCCAGCACTGGCTGGGCAGATTCGGCGGCAGGAGAAGTTGCGCGCGAAGCGGTTCCGACTGCGCCTGCCGCGCGGAGCCTGGGCGACGGGACTGTGGGCAGCGGCCGCGCGCGCCGCCGTCGGCCGGCTCCATCACCCCCTGACGCTGCTCCGGCCGCTGCTGTGGGGCGCGGCATTGAGCCGGTTGGGCGGGACGCTAGTGCTCGGGCACGCCGACCTCCGCGCCTGGATCTACTGGCTGATCGGGGCCGTCGTCACCGCGCCGCGCAGCCTGGTCGTCGCCTTCCAGGAAGATGTCGACGAGCCGTTCCTGCGCCAGTTCCTGCCGGCCAATACGCTGCTGCTCCTGCCGACCGACGCGGCGGTCCCGTTCGGGCTGCTCTGTATCGGTATACTGCTCGCCTGGGTGGGCCAGCCGGCGGCGCCATCCGTCGCGCTGGGCGGCAGCGCGCTGAGCCTGGTGATGGGGCTGATCGTGCTGCTGAGCCAGGGCGCGGGGCTCGTGCCTCTGGGACCAGGGCGTGGGCGCATCTCCCCCGCCGCGTCGATTGCCGCCGGCTTCGCCGCCATCGTGGTAACCGGTCTGGCCACGCGAACCGCCGTCGCCGCGCTCCTGGTTGCCGTCGCCTGCGCGCTCGCGCTGGGGAGGCTGATCGCGGCCAGCGGCCAGTAAGGAACGCCGGACCCGTCTGGCATATACTGCAAGGGAATCGGGCTCGACCCGCCGCATCTGGAGAGGACAAATCTGTCGCCGTGGGCAAAGACGCCCGTGGCGGAAAGGATGATCGACGATGAGCAGCACGTATCTGACATATGAGGAGCAGCGCGCGACCACGGCGGACGAGCCGGTCGGCGTGCTGGCGCCCGATGGCTCGCTCCGCTCGGGGGCTCGGGTGGATGAGCCGCCGGAGTTGTTGCTTGAGATGTACCGCTGGCTGGTGTTCGGGCGCGCGTTCGACACGCGCCTGCGCAACCTGCAGCGGCAGGGGCGCATCACGACCTACGCCCCCGTGGCCGGCCAGGAGGCCATCCAGGTCGGCTGCGGGCTGGCCTTGCGGCCGGACGATTGGCTGGTAGCCTCGTACCGCGACGGAGTCGCCGGGACGGTCCACGGTCTGCCGCCCGAGCACGTGGCCCTCTTCTTCCGCGGCCATCCCCGGGCGGGCATGGTCCCGCCGGGCGTCAACGTGCTGCCGCAGCAGATCGGCATCGCCGAGCAGGTGCCCCATGCCGTCGGCATCGCCTGGGGCATGCGCCTGCGCCGCGCCGAGACGGCCGTGCTGTGCCTCTTCGGCGACGGCGCCACCTCGGAGGGCGCCTTCCACGAGGGCAGCAACTTCGCCGGCGTGTTCAAGGCGCCCGTGGTGCTGGTCTGCCAGAACAACGGCTGGGCCATCTCGGTGCCGCGCTCGCGCCAGACGGCCAGCGCGACCTTCGCTCAAAAAGGCGTGGCCTACGGCATCCCCAACCGCCTCGTCGACGGCAACGACGTGCTGGCGATGTACCGAGAGTCCGCGGCCGCGCTGGCGCGGGCGCGCGCCGGCGAGGGGCCGACCCTGATCGAGGCGCTCACCTACCGCACCGGTCCGCACTCCACCTCCGACGACCCCACGCGCTACCAGCCGGCCGACGAGTTGCGGCAGTGGACCGGGGCGCGCGATCCCGTGACGCGCCTGCGCGCCTACCTGGAGCGCGCCGATTTGTGGGACGCGACGCGGCAGGAGGCGCTGGAGGAAGAGACGCGCGAGCGGGTGGCCCAGGCGGTCACGGCCGCGCTGAACGAGCCCGTCCCCGCCCCCGAGCGGATGTTCGACCACCTCTACGCCACGATGCCGCCGGCACTCCAGACGCAACGGCGGGAGCTACGGGCACATCTGGACGGCCTGGGTAACACGGACATGGACGCGGCGCGGAAGGGGCAGGCCCATGGCCAGTAGGACGCTGATCGAGGCGATCGGCGACGCGCTGAGCGTAGCCATGGCGGCGGACGAGCGCGTGCTGGTGATGGGCGAGGACGTGGGCCGCAACGGCGGCGTCTTCCGGGCCACGGACGGGCTGATCGACCGCTTCGGCGAGGAGCGCGTGGTCGACACGCCGCTGGCCGAGGCGGGGATCATCGGCACGGCCATCGGGCTGGCCGTCTATGGCATGCGCCCCATCGCCGAGATCCAGTTCCTGGGCTTCTCGTACCAGGCCTTCGCCCAGTTGGTGGCGCAGGCGGCGCGCATGCGGCTGCGCTCGGGCGGACGCTTCACCTGCCCGCTGGTGGTGCGCGCGCCCTTCGGCGTGGGCGTGCGCGCGCCCGAGTTGCACAGCGACGCGCTGGAGGCGCACTTCGCGCACACGCCCGGCCTCAAGGTGGCGGCGCCGGCCACGCCGTACGACGCCAAGGGCCTGCTGCTGGCGGCCATCGACGACCCCGACCCGGTGATCTTCCTGGAGCCGCTGCGTGGCTACCGCGCCGGCCGCGCCGAGGTGCCGGACGGCCACTACACCGTGCCGCTCGGCGAGGCGACCGTCGCCCGCCAGGGGCGAGATGTCACCTTGATCGCCTGGAGCGCCATGGTGGCGACGTGCCTGGCCGCGGCGGAGACGCTGACGGCCGAAGGGATCGAGGCCGAGGTCATCGACCTGCGCACGCTGTCCCCGTTCGACGCCGATACGATCATCGCATCGGTCGAGCGGACGGGGCGCGCCGTGGTAGTGCACGAGGCGCCGCGCACGGCGGGTCTTGGCGCGGAGATCGTGGCCACCATCAACGACCGCGCGCTGCTCTCGCTGGAGGCGCCGGTGGCGCGCGTGGCCGGGTACGACGTGCCGATCCCGCCCGCACTGCTCGAAGACTACTACCTGCCGACGCCCGCGCGCGTCGTCGAGGCCGTGCATACGACGATGAGCTATTAGTGACGAGTGATTAGTGGTTAGTGACGAGTGGGATAGGAACGGAGTGACGAGTGGTTAGTGACGAGTGACGAGTTGAGGCGGGATGCGAGTCACGACGCAGGGTTGGTGACGGGCATCATCGGCGCGAGAACGTATCCTCCCTCATCTCACCAACCTCTCTTCATTAACCACTCACCTCACTCGTCACTAACCACTAGCCACTAGTCACTCCACCGGAGGTGGTTTATGGCGTTCGAGTTCCGGCTGCCCGATTTGGGCGAGGGCATTACCGAGGGCGAGTTGGTGCGCTGGCTGGTCCGGCCCGGCGACCGCGTGGCGCTGGACCAGGGCATCGCCGAGGTGCAGACCGACAAGGCGGTGGTGGAGTTGCCCTCGCCCGTGGCAGGGACCATCCTGTCGCTAGGCGTGGAGGAGGGGCAGGTCATCCCCGTCGAGACCCTGCTGTTGACCATCGACGATGCAACCCAGGAGGCAAAGGCGGCCACCACCGCAGAGCAGACCACGGCGGCGCAAGTCGCGGTGACTGCGGCGCGTGGCAACGATAATGCGGATCGCGGCGCCTCCGCCGCAACGGTGTCTCAGCCCACGACAAGCGCGGCGCCGAACGGTACGGACGCCAACGGACGGGATAGCGCGACGCCCACCGCCGCTGCCCCGACAACGGCTGCTGCCCCGACAACGAATGGGCAGGCCGCGAGTGGTATGGGGCGCTGGACCGAGGCGGCGGTGTCCCCGCAGCGACGCGCCCTGGCCACGCCGGCGGTGCGGCGGCTGGCACGGGAACTGGGCGTGGCCATCGCCACGGTGCGCGGCAGCGGGCCGGGCGGGCGCGTCCTGGCCGCGGATATTCAGGCCACGGCGCAGCCCTCACTCCAGGAGCCCTCACCCCCATCTCATGCGGATTGGGCTGTCGGCTCTGCGGAGCCGACAGCCCAACCGGCTCTCCCGGCCGCGGGAGAGGGGAGCAAACAGCCCTCTCCCCTCCTCCCGGCCGCGGAGCGACCTTCACCCTCGACCGTGGGAGATGGGTCAAGAGAGAGGGCCGCGGGGGCGATGCCTGGAGGCGTGGAGGATGGGCCGGTCGAGGAGCGCCTGCCGTTGCGGGGGCTGCGCCGGCGCATCGCCGAGAACATGGTGCTCTCGGTCAGCACCATCCCGCAGGTCACCTCGCTAATCGAGGTCGATGCGAGCGGGCTGGTGGCGTTGCGCCGCGCCGTTCTGCCGGCGGCCGAGGCGCGCGGGGTGAAGCTCTCCTACCTGCCCTTCATCGTCAAGGCCCTGGTGCAGGCCCTGCGCGCCTTTCCTTATGTCAATGGCAGCATCGACGACGCGACGAAGGAGATCGTACTCAAGCGCCACTATCACATCGGCATCGCCGCGGCTACTCCTGATGGGCTGCTGGTACCGGTGCTGCGTCACGCCGACCAGCTGACGGTGCTGGAGGTGGCGGCGGAGCTTAACCGGCTGGCCGAGGGCGGGCGGGCGCGCAGTCTGCCGCTGGACGAATTGCGCGGCAGCACCTTCACCATTAGCAACTACGGTACCGTAGGCGGCTACTACGCCACGCCGATCATCAACCCCGGCGAGGCGGCTATCCTGGGACTGGGCCGCATCGGCGAGCGGCCATGGGCCAGCGACGGCCGCGTCGAGGCGCGATCGGTGCTGCCACTCTCGTTCACCGCCGACCACCGCCTCATCGACGGCGAGCTGGCCATGCGCTTCCTCAACGCCCTCACCGCCACGCTGGAGAACCCTAACCTGCTAATGCTCGACATGCGCTGATCCCATTCGCGCCAACGAACACGTGGTAGACTGGGCAATACAGGTGACATATGGGGGAGCATGGAGGAGTGTCCGATGAGTGTGACGGTGTATTCCCGTTTGGGCGCCCTACTCCGGGCGCACAATCTTACGAATACGGATCTTACCGAAAAGATCGAAGCTGCGTTCGGCCTCTCCGTCGATCAAGGAGCCCTGGACGAGTTGACGCAGATCACTCCCATCCGGGAGGTGGACATAGAGTTGGCCGCAGCCGCGACCTTGGTGCTTGGAGTCGGTCTTGACGACCTCCTTGAGGTTCGGGCGCCATCCAAGGGCGATGACACGCGACCACAAGAGGATGTGCTTGGACCGGAGCACAGCCGCCGTCTGGAAGCGCTATACACGATCCAGGGGTACCGCTCTCTAACCGAGGACGAGCAGGCCGAACTGGAGGAACTCGTAGCCGAGTACGGGCATCTGTTGCATGAGCGTAGGCTGCACGATCTGGCCGAGAGGCGTGGCCTGCCCGTCGAGCAGGTGCGGCGAGATGTCGCGCAGCAACTCGACGAAGCGATAGCGTGGTGGCAAGATGTGCAGGCCGACCCCGAACGCCTCGATGCCATCGTGGCGCAGGCACAACGGCAGTCCACACTGGCATCCACTGTCGGTTCGGTAGCCGAGTCGGGCGATGTCATGATCGTCCCGCGCGAAAAGGTTACTGCCGATTCTGAGAATCCGGCGCGTCAACGTGCTCGCGCGACATTGGCGGCGGCAGGAATACTCGCCACTGACTTTGGGGTTCCTGAAGGCGTCACCGCCCTATCAGATGAGGACATCGCAAGGTTGGGTCAACTTGCTCCTGGCGCGCGTCCTTCGGAGGAGCTAGTTGACGAAGATAGAGGCCTCTATTGACGGATGTATCCCTGCGCCTTCTTTGGACGTTTACGGTACGAGTCGTGTAGCGCGATCATGTGTGCTTTTGCGTCATCGACTCGATTAGAGGAGGCGTGACAGACGTGAAGACGACGGTTATATCCGCGGGGTTGATGGTTTTGGCTATTGGTTGGCACGCTAGCGGAGCCGTAGAAACACATGGTCGTGGAGGAGGTCTGTCGCCGTACCGCGATGTCGCGTCATCACCAGCCGTTGATGAGAATACTGGCGCTGTCTTCATCGGTACGCAGGGTATCACGGCTGCTGGTCACGTTACTGGCGATGGCAGGGTCCTCATGCTCGATGGCTCGACGGGTGCGGTTGCACATTCCGTCACCGTCCGTCATTTTCCCTGGGCCATTATCACGGACGCTGCGGATAATCGTGTCATGGTCGGAGCCGCAGGGTGTCCTCAGCGCGGAGGAGCCTGTCCTTCGGAAGCCCCAACCGTAAGCGTCCTGGATGCTCGCGCGGGAGCGGTTGTACGTACCGTTGGTGGCGTCGAGTTGACGCCGCTACACTCTGGTTCGCTGCTTGTGGCCAAGCCGACACCACGCGTTTTGGTCCTTGGATGCGATAAAGATGGTGTACGCGCCCTCGACGTCATGAATGGCAGGCTCCTCAATAGCACTGCGCTACAAGGATGTGCGACCGCGGCAGTAGCCGACGAGAGTGTCGGACGCGTGATTGTAGGTAGCGGCGTTGTCAACCTGCAAACCTTTGCGATGACGTCGATGGTGAGCTTTGTACGTGTCTCGGACGGGAAGGTGTTGCACACCGAGAGTATCTACCAGTTTCTCAATCCTGCCGTCATCGACGAGCGGAGGCATCGCGCCTTCTTTCTTGGAACGATTCCGCGAGGAGAAATACATGGCCAGCCTACGATCCGGGTCGTGGATACACGAACCGGCGCCATGCTCCAGATCGTGACGCTAGGCTTTCAATCGCAGCCCTTCGTGCTGGCGGTGGACAGCCGAGCCGGACGGGTTTTCATCGATAGTGGCGGGGGCGACAACACGGTGTATATGCTTGACGCCGCGACGGGACAATTACTGCGCCGCGTCGTTATCGCTGCCGACGCCGGAGGTCGCATTCTTCAGACCCTCGTAGACGAGCCGTCGGGACACGTCCTGACCATGAACGGAGCTACTGACGGAATAACGGGTAGTGTCACCATGGCCGTCCTGGACGCCAAGCAAGGTACAGTGCTTCACACCACACGGCTTGGCGTCATTGCGGGCTACATGGCGCTGGACGGCCGAACCGAGCGTGCTTTTATCTTCAGCCAGGATAATGCGACGGTAAGCATACTGGATGCTCGCACGGGGTCTCATCTTTCGACCGTATCCTTGGGCAAGCCTATCGTTGAGGAGTCTCCTCCGGATGTTCGGGTCGCGGTCGACATCCGTACAAGTCGGGTCTTCGTCATCCACCACTACGATGGCACGTTGAGCGTACTAGACGCCCGTACGGGAGCCGTGCTACACACTCTCGCACTGCGCTAATCCAAAGGAGGCAACCGTGGTCGTCGGCGAGGTGAGTCACGAGACGGATGTGGTGGTGATCGGCGGCGGCCCGGGCGGCTACGTTGCGGCGATCCGGGCGGCGGAATTGGGTCTGGCCACGGTGTTGGTGGAGCGTGAGCCGGCCTTGGGTGGGGTGTGCCTGCACCAGGGATGCATCCCCGGCAAGGCCCTGCTGGCGGCGGCGGACCTGGCCTACCGCGCGCGCAACGCGGGCGCGATGGGCCTGCGCATTCCCACGGTGACGCCCGATATGCAGGCGTTACGGGCCTGGCAGCAGGGGATCGTCGACCGCCTGGCGCGCGGCGTCTCCACGCTGCTGGAGCGGCACGGCGTGACCGTCGTGCGCGGCGATGGCGTCCCCGCCGGCCACAACCGCGTCGCCGTGGCGGCGTCGCACGGCTCGGAGCGCTACACGGCGCGGCGCGGCATGGTGCTGGCGGTGGGGGCCACGCCGATCCCTATCGCGGGAGTGCAACCCGACGGCCAGAGGGTGCTGCGGGCGGCCGAGGCGCTGCGTCTGGATCATCTGCCGGCCACGGTCGCCGTGGTAGGGGCCGACTACGTGGCGGTGCAGCTTGCCGTGGCGCTGCGCAAGCTGGGCAGCACGGTCACGCTGCTGGGCGCGGAGCATCACCTGCTGCCCGAAGTCGACGCGAGCCTGGTCGGCGTGGCCGAGCGCGGCCTGAAGCGGTTGGGCGTCACCTGGCATCCCCGAGCCCATCCGCTGGAGCTGACCGAGCGCGGCCTGCGTGTCGCGGGCGTTGACGTTGCGACCGCACAGGGACAGGAGCGAGAGGAGAGAACCGAGCTCGAAGCCGAACTGGTGATCGTGTCCAGCGCGCAGCGGACACCCAACGTGGCCGATCTGGGACTCGATCTGGTGGAAATACGGCAGCACCACGAGGGCTTCGTGCTCGTCGACGAGCGGCAACAAACATCGGTCGCGGGCATCTTCGCCGTGGGCGATGTCACGCCGGGAGCGGCCTGGGCGCACCGCGCCTACGCCCAGGGCAAGGTCGCGGCCGAGGCCATCACGGGGCGTCCGGCCGCGTTCGACCCCACGGCGGTCCCCGCTGTGGTACTGGCGGAGCCGGAGCTGGCCTCGGTCGGCCTGGGTGAACTGGCGGCGCGTGAGGCGGGGTACAACCCACGCGTGAGCCGCTTCCCCTGGACGGCCAGCGGTGGGGCGTTGGCGCTCAACGCGGCCGGCAGCCAGGGACAAACGGTCGTCGTCTCCGAGCGCGGCAGCGGGCTGCTGCTAGGCGTGCACATCGCGGGTCCTGGCGCGAGCGAGTTGATCGGCGAGGCGGCGCTGGCGTTGGAGATGGGCGCAACGGCGGAGGATGTCGCGGCCACGATCCATCCGCATCCAACGCTCTCCGAGGGCTTGCTCGAAGCGTGCGAACTGGCGCTGGGGCTGCCGACGCACGTGCTTGGCGTGTCCGATTAGGGACACAAGCCCCACGGCACGACGCGGCCGCTAAACGGGGCGCCCAATGTCGTTGAACGTGTGTGCATAGATAAAAAAGAGGGGCAAGCGCGAATTGCGCCTGCCCCTCTCGGAGCCCTCGCCCGTTGCGACGGAAGAGTCTTACTTTGTGACGGTGATCTGGCCCACCATGGTGGGCAGATGGATGGTGCAATTGTACTTGTACACACCCGCCTTAGTGAACGTTACCTTGTACGTCTGGGTGTTAACCGCCGTGCGATCGATCACCTTGTTGCCGACGCCGATGACGTTATGCGGGACCGGCGCGCTCTTGTCCACGAAGTTGACGGTGTCGCCGACCTTGATCGTCAGCTTGGCGGGGTTGAATATATAGCCGCTCTTGCCCAGCACTTCGTTCACAATGTAGGTCTTGTGCATCATGGCGGCAGGTCGAGCGGGAGCGTGGTGGGCGGCAAGTGCGGGGGTTGCCGCGGCTACGCCTGCGGCAACCAGGGGCAGGGCGATGAGGCCGCGCAAGGCGGCGGAATGGGTCCTGAACATGATAGATATCCTCTCGATCAGTACGATCGTCGCGACTAAGACACGCGCCGCAATCGTCCGATAGCAGGATGGACGCGCGGCACGTACAATCGAATGGTACCGCGCGCGCATGAACGCCGTGTGAATAATATGTAAAGTTTTGATTAAGAGACTCCAAAGGCCCGTATCATTGTCCACAATGAGGATGGGTCCCGCATCGCCGGGCATAGATTGTCGAACGACAGTGATACAAGAGAGCACATGAACGAAAGATCACAACGATGAGCGACGAGATTACTCCCCAGCTCATGAACGGGCAGGCAGGGCACGAGCAGCAACAGGACAGCCACGGAGGGCACGGGCAGCAACAGGGCGGCCAGAAAGGGGATGGGCAGCAGCGGAGCGAGCGGATGCAGCCAAACCCCACCTTGAACCGCGCGGCGCGCTGGGGCAGCGAGACCGAGGATGAGCAACTGCTCAAGGGGCCTGGCGAACCCCCGCCGGTCGACTTTACACACACCGACCCCTGGCGCGTGCTGCGCATCCAGGGCGAGTTTGTGACCGGCTTCGACGCGCTGGCCCACGTCGGCCGCGCCGTCTCCATCTTCGGCTCGGCGCGCATCAGCTCTGAAGATCCGCTGTACGAGGCCGCCCGCGCCACGGCGAGGCTGCTTGCCGAGGCCGGCTACGCCGTGATCACGGGCGGCGGTCCGGGCATTATGGAGGCGGCTAACAGGGGCGCGCGCGAGGGGAACGGGCTCTCCATCGGCTGCGCCATCGAGCTGCCCGTCGAGCAGGGCATTAACCGCTACGTCAACCTGCCCATCAACTTCCGCTACTTTTTCATCCGTAAGACGATGTTCGTGAAATACGCGCAGGCCTTCGTGATCTTCCCCGGCGGCTTCGGCACGATGGACGAGCTGTTCGAGTCGCTAGTGCTGATCCAGACGCGCAAGGTGCGTGACTTCCCCCTGATCCTGTTCGGCTCAGCCTACTGGCAGGGCCTACTCGACTGGCTGCGCGACACCATGCTGGCCGAGGCCAAGATCTCCGCCCACGACCTGGACCTGCTCACCGTAACCGACTCGCCGCGGGACGTCCTCCGACGAGTGGTTAGCGGCTAGTGATTAGTGACGAGTGAGGTGAGAACGGAGTGGTTAGTGGCTAGTGATTAGTGACGAGTGAGGTTGACTAGCCACTAGCCACTAGCCACTAATCACTCCGCCGTGGATGCGGGCCGCGATGGCCTGGACGTCGGACTGATAGCCGGCGGGCGGGCCGTTGCCGTCGACGTTGGGCGGGCAGTAGGTGGCGACAAAGCGGGCCAGGTCGTGGATGCCGAGGTCGAAATAGTAGTGGTCGTAGAGCCGGAACCAGTCGAGGATGCCGGCGCGGTAGGTTGGGTAGACCTGGAAGCCGCCGTAGCAGGGATCGTACATGCATTTGATGTTGCCGGGATTGTGCGTGTGGTACAACAGCCAGTTCATGTGGTCCGGGAAGAGGGCACGGTTGTTGATGTTGCCGTCCTCGTGCATGAACAGAGCCGCGGGGATGGCCGGGTCGATCCCGAACTGCCGTCCGACATCCACCAGAAGCGCGCTATCGGCCTGGTAGGGCAGGGCGTAGGCATTGAAGGCCCGCCAGATCGACGCCGCCAACGCGGCGTCGCCGGGCGCCGTCACGGTCTGCGCTGGCGCGGCAACGGCAGAGGTAGACGCGGTCGCCGCGATTGCCGGCGCGCGTCTCGCCGCTGAGGAACGCGCGCCGCCACCGCCGATGGGGACGAGAATCGGGGCCGCGGGGACAGCTCCGGCCATGGCAACGGATGGTCGGGCTACCGAGCCCGCGGCCCCAGCACGGCGGCCTGACGTGAGCGCGCCCGCGGAACCGGCCTCCCCGGCGCCTGGCGCCATGACCTGTGCGGTTGCCAGCGGTTGTGCGACGAAGGGAGCCTGTTGCACCGACAGAGCGGCGGAGACCGATCCTGCGGGTCGCGCGGAGCTAAGAGTAAGCTCGGGCGATGGACTGACCATGATGTGCTGCAGGACCGCGCCGGCAGCCAGGAAGCCCAGCACGAGCACGCGGCGTCCGTGGGATGACCGCGGACGGGAGGGGCGGCCCGTCCAGTCTGCCTGGGCGCGGGACCGCGGGGGCGTCTCGACGGGCCGGACGGACCGGGCGGACTGGGCGGAGCGGGCGGGCCGGCGCTGCGGATAGATCGGGGTGGACATGACCATGAGGGTAACTCCTTGGTGGATGTGAGGAGACGAGCGCCGTCTCCCTCTCGGGGTGTCGTGGGCTTTATTATAGAACAAAAGTTCTAGATAACGATAGAGGGTTTTCCCCACACGGTGTTCTTTTGTGACCGGCGCCACAACCGATACGCCATCCGTCGCGACACAAAAGTTGTGAGTTCCATATCATGTGTGCCATGCCGCGCCCGGCTATGATGATGCCTGGTGTCGCGTTTCCCTCTTGCATCAGCCACGTGCACACATGGGGAGCGCACGGGACGACACAGCGGCGGAGTTGACGCCGCGGCCATGGGTAGCGCTGCCCATGGCCGCGTCACATCCTCCACGCGTTCGAACGCGGCCATGGGCGCACAAGCCGGCGGGCACGCGGGCACGGTCCGGGTCCACCTGTCCCCTTCGCCTATCCCCGTCCCCTTCGCCTATCCCCGTCCCCTTCGCCTATCCCCGTCCCCTCCTATGGGTCCCCTTGTCCCCGCTTGTCGGATAGGCGCGCCGGCCGGAGCCATCGTCCTTTGGTTAATGGTTGATGAAAGCGGCGCGCGATCTGTCGTGTTGGAGGAGACTGTGTTGCACGTCTGCGCATCACCATCATGGGCGGCCCCTCGTTGGGCCGCTGTCGCGCGTCTCGCTATCCCTGCCCGCTCGCGTGGCCTCACCCTCGTCCTGGCCCTGGCTATCCTCGACATCCTCTTTGGCAGTCCTTGTCCCGCCAACGCGCGCGCGGCCTCTGTCGCGGCCCCCGCGACGGTCTCAGCGGCGGCTGTCGTCGCCGCCGCGCGCTCCTTCATCGGCGCTCCCTACGCGCACATCGGCGACGACCCGCACACCGGCTTCAGTTGCATCGGCTTCGTGCATTATCTCTACGGTCGGTTCGGTGTCGACGTCCCCTATGGTCTCTCGCTGGCCTACCAGGCGAGCCCGCGCGTCGACGCGGCCGACCTCGAACCGGGAGACCTCGTGTTCTTCAGCAACACGGTCTGGCCCGGCCTCTCGCACGTGGCCCTCTACGCCGGCAACGGCGCCATCATCGGCGCCGACAACTTCCAGACCGGCGTCGAACTGACGCACCTCTCCGACCCCTATTGGCAAGGTCACTACACCGGTGCGACGCGCCCGCTAGCGACGACCGCCACGGTCGGGGGAACGGCGCCCGTTGCGCACACGCCCATCCCCGGCCTGAGCGCGCGGGTCGGCCAGGTCTTGAGCGGCCATGCCGGCGGGGACGTGTACAGCGGCCCGGGCTATGGCTATCCGCGCGTCGACCGGCTGGCCGCGGGAATGCGGCTGCAGGTGGTCGACACGCAGGGCACGTGGACCGACGTGGCCTACGACGGTCCGGGCAGCGAGTATGCGGGCTGGGTCGACGCGGCCTACCTCAATAACTGCACCGTGCTCTCCGCGGCTCCCTCGGCCCCGGCGGCTCCAGCAGCCCCGGCGGTTCCTCCCGCGCGACCAAAGCCGGCGCCGCGATCCCCTGCGCCGCCGGCGGTCACACACGGGGCGGGGGCCACGGTGATCGCGGCGCTGCTGATGCTACGCGCCGGCCCCTCGACCGTGCAACGGGTCATCAAGCGGCTGCATCGGGGCGAGCGCGTGGCCGTGCTCGGACAGCAAGGTGACTGGGAGCGCGTCCAGTCCGGCAGCACGACCGGCTGGGCCGCCGCGACTTGGCTTGCGCCATCACCTTGATCGCCATAAAAGGTCGAGCAAGTCTGCTGAGCGATGACTCAAGCGGACTTGCTCGACGCCGCGATCGGTTGGGCTTAGCCGCGCGCCGGGGGCAACACCGCGACGATGATGAGTGCAATGATGCTAAAGAAGAAGGCCAGGATGCCCCAGAGGACAGCGCTACGCCCCTTCTGTTGCGCGATCCGCACGGCGAAGTAAATGATCGCGATCTCGATGATGAACCCGATCAGCGAAAAGACGGGGCTGATCGTTGTCGTTGTGGTGTCGGCCAGGACCGGAATAACGTTCGCCAGTGCCATGCTCATGATGTACTCCTTCATTGACTGTGTCGGGTCGCAGTCACACGTAAGCTGGGGCCACGCCCATGGACGACGGACATCTTGTTCGTCGGGAGACCCGTGTGCTGATCTGATCGACCAAGAGCAGCGGCAAGGCGCCGATAGACGATGGAGAATAAGCCGCATCCTCGGGCATCGTAGACGAACGCCACTAGTCTACCACGAGTTGAGCATGTTTTTTAGCAGTCTCATAAAAGTCGGAGTAGCATCGTGCCGGTCGAACAGGTCCGACGCGAGACGGCGGCGCAACTGGCCGAGGCGCACGCCTGGCGGGACGCGTTCGAAGTAAACCCGGAACGCGAGCGCATGCTTGCCAAGGAGGCAGCCGCGCTACGCGCGGCGTGGCCGAAGTGATCGAGCCCTCACGGCTGGAGGCGCTACTCGCACAACTCAGTCTCGTGCCGCGGCACGACCCTCACGATCGCTTAATCCGTCAGGTTGTTCGCCTGCGGGCGCGCGATAGCTGCGAGTATTGCTTGTTACCGACCATGGGCCAGTTCCAGATCGACTACGTGGTCCCCAACACGCGCTGGCAGGACTACATAGACGGCCTTCTACCGGATGTCGATCCGCCCGACATAGGTCGCCATGGACCCGACCACCTGGATAACTTCGCCTGGAGTTGCGCCTTCTGCAATGCGGCCAAGCGCCAGCGCATTGGCGATCGTATTGCCGCGCGGATGCTACGTCTATTCGATCCGCGCATCGACCATTGGCCCGACCACTTCACGTTCATGCACCACTACCTGTTTATCGTAGGCGTGACTCCACTGGGCGTGGCGACGCAGCAGATTCTTGGCTTCAACGAAGGGGACATCGGAGGCCCTCTGGGCAACCGGCACGAAAGCATCCTCGCCGGACGTTACCCACCGACTTGGCTCACCTCGAGCTAACAATTGCTACCGGTCGTCGGACAGGGCCGCGACGGCGACGGCGCTGGCGGTCGTGGAGAGGCCCCAGGTGGCGAAGACGGAGGCCTCGCGCAGGCGACGCTGCACGGGACTGGTCCGCGCGTTGGCGGAGCCGGCGGTGGCGACGGTTAGGGCGGCGACGGCGTCGAAGGCCAGCGCCGTGGCGGCGGCGCGGACCTCAGCCAGCAGCGCCTCGGAGTCGATGCCTCCGCCGTAGAAGCGGGCGCGCTGGCGATCCAGGCGGGCACGCAAGCGCTCTGCCGCGTCGGCGAAGGCCGGGGCATTGCGCCGCTCGGCCAGGGCGGCGAGGTCGTCGCTCGACGCGCGGGCCAGGCCGTACAGGCAGGGTACGGTGGTGCGGTTGGCGGCGGCGCGCCTGGACGCCGGCTCGACGTGGACGATATCGGAGGGACGCGCCACCAGCCCATCGACCGTCGCGGAGACGGTGCGCGCGCCGTTCATGGCCACGAGGTCCATCACCCCGTCGATGCGCAGATGCTCCGATGCCTGGAAGGGGAACAGGGCCAGCAGCGAGCGGCCATCGGGGATCGTGCCCGCGATGATGACCCTGTCGAAGAGGTCGTAGCCGGTCATCCAGGGAATCACGCCATCGAAACGATAGCCCTCGCCGTCTCCGAGCGCGGTCGCGGCGAGGGCCGGCTTCCCGGCGCGACGCACCTGGGAGATGCCGAAGCCGCACAGCGTCTCGCCCGTGGCCATGCCCGGCAAGATTCCGTGGCGCAACTCCTCGTTGAGGCTCGCGGCGATGATGCTCGCGGCGCCGTAGTGCTGGGCGATGACGAAGGGCGTGGTCCCGTCGCCGTATGCCAATCCCTCCAGTACGCGCAAGGGTACGTTGTCGCCGGCGCCCACCCCGCCCTCCACGCGCGGCACGGTGATCGCGGCGAGGCCCTCGGCGGCCAACCGCTCCAGGTTGCCCCGCACCGAGAGCGTCCCCGCGTCGACGGCGGCCGCGCGCTCGGCCAGCAGTCCGCGCCCCAGGGCATCGGCCCGCTCGACGAGCTCTTGCTCTCGTGGCGTCATCTTCGGTAGAGCCTCGTCGAGTATCGTCGCCGGCTGCACGGCTCGTTCCCCTATCGCTACCGCTATGCGTCTCGTCCTACCTCGATTTTACCAGGGCGACGCGGCGCACATCGTCGTGCATAATGAGGAAGAAGGAGTACATTACAATGCGGCTTGGCTATGCCTGCACCAACATGACGTTGGGCTACAGCGTGCGCGAGCTACGGCTGGCCACGTTGCGCGCCCGTGGACTCGCCTACCTTCAGACCTTGCTCGACGAAAACCTGCGCGGCCTGACCGACATCCTGCGCTGGAACCGCGCGCATGACATCATGATGTACCGCTACCCGGCCAACATCGTCCCGCTGGGCTCGCACGCCGAGGTCGACCGCTCGCTGCTCGATTTTGCGCCGCTCGCAGAGGTGCCGGCGTTGACCGAGGGCATGCGCATCTCGGTGCATCCCGGACACTTTACGGTCATCTCGGCAACCGGCCCCACCTGGCGCCATAGCTACGACGAGTTGCTCTACCAATCCGAGCTGATGGACCGGCTCGGCGTCGACGGCGACATCACCATCCACGGCGGCGTCGTCTACGGCGACCAGAGCGGGACAGCCCGGCGCATCGTGGCCAACATGGCGACGCTGCCCGAGCGGGTGCGAAAGCGTTTGCGTCTCGAGAACGACGAGCGGGCCTGGTCGGTGGGCGACCTGCTGCCCATCTGCGAGGAGACGGGTACGCCCCTGATCGTCGACAACCTGCACCATGCCCTCAACGGCGGCACGCCGCTGGATAGTCTGCCGTGGGAACGTATCCTGGCCACCTGGGGCAGCCGCAAGCCCAAACTGCACTATTCGGAGCAGGACCCGGACAAGCGCCCCGGCGCGCACAGCGCCTACGCCGACCCGGACCTGTTCCGCCGCTTCGTGGACGCCGTGGGCCTGCCCGACTACGACGTGATGCTGGAGTGCAAGGCCAAAGAGCTAGCGCTGCTGCGCCTGCGCGAGGAACTATGCGACGTCGACCCGATCCTGGAGGGCGCAAGATGATGGCGTATAGCACCCGGCAGATCCATACGAAACGCCGTGCTCAACCAGCTATCGCTTACATGTCTGCTGCGGGGCGGAAGTGCGATGGCGGAGGCCAACTATCTAGAGAGGGGATCGGCCCGACAAGGTAGATCGAGTCCCACCTCGACCCCTCCGATGGGACATCATTACGAACAGGACCAGCGCCGAAAACAGCAACCTGGACAGCCGCGAGTTGCTTGGCCGTGAGCTGGGGACGACCGCCCTCGTACATGACCACACGCACCCACAACCAGTCTCCGTCGATACGAAAGTACGCTTTGGGAGGTGGGCTATCGGTGACCGGTACCTCGCGACCAGGTTGATCCAGGGCCTGTTGGAGTGATGGCCGCGAATTGCGGATGACTCGTTCGATCAATCGAACCGGCGCATCGGCCTCGAAGTTGGCGATGTCGTTCAACGTCGGGAGATGCGCGTCGCGCCGCGCGAGTTGCTGGACGCGGCTGTAGACGTCATGCTCACCCGCTGCGATGAGCCAGCAGACATCATCACCACGATCGTACCAGGTGACGGCGCGGATGCTGCGGCCGCCAGAGAGATCTGCATGGAGCTTGTGCAAAGGCCCGCCGACTCCACTCATAGTCTCCCCGCTCCGCGGATCGGCTCCACGGCGCTCCTCGAAAACCGTCAAGACGTGTTCGGCAACCGCGGGCGAGAACTTGTCAGCCAACGCCTCCAAATCTTGCCAGCACCGAGCAGTGATGGCAAGATCGGTCATGCT
>JAABUQ010002184.1_pt1 | contig 39500 bp, 42 predicted proteins | sample 5560001 | NCBI WGS metagenome assembly JAABUQ01 (sample SAMN10711888, study PRJNA513371) | rock metagenome | isolation source: Antarctica rocks | place: Antarctica: Victoria Land, Finger Mt nord | collected 2015-12-18
GTCCAGCCGTTGTCCGGCAGCTCCAGCCGCCGGGCCAGCGCGCCGTCGTTGGTCAGCAGCAGCAGCCCCTCGCTGTTGAGGTCCAGCCGCCCGACGCTGACGACGCGCGGCAGCCCGGGCGGCAGCGCGTCGAACACGGTGGGCCGGTCCTGCGGATCGCGATGGGTGGTGACCAGCCCCTCGGGCTTGTGATAGCGCCACAGCCGGGTCCGGTCGGGCGCATCGACCACGGCGCCCCGCACCTGCACGATGTCGTCCGGGTCGATGAAGGTTGCGGGATGGGTCACCACGGCACCGTTCACCGCGACGACGCCCTCGGCCAGCAGCTTCTCCGCGTCACGCCGGCTGGCGACCCCGGCACGCGCCAGCCATTTGGCGATGCGCTCGCCCCGGGGTGCGGCCCCCCCGCCTTCGCCCCCCTCGCCTTCGCCCGTATCGCTCATCCCCCGGCCGCCGCAACCAGCGCGTTGAGGATGCGCTTGTCGCCGGAATCGATCAGGAACTCGGGATGCCACTGCACGCCCAGGCAGAAGCCGTAGCGCGGGTCCTCGATCCCCTCGATCACCCCGTCCGGCGCGGTCGCGTTCACCGTGGCCCAGCGCCCGGCGTCCCGCACCGCCTGATGGTGGGCGGAGTTCACCTGCATGGTGGGCGCGCGGACAATCCGGTGCAGCAGGGTGCCCGGCACGATCTCGATGGCGTGGCCGGGCTGGTCGCGCGGGTTGGGCTGTTCGTGCTGCATCGCGTCCGGCACGCTGTCCGGGATGTGCTGCAGCAGCGAGCCGCCGAGCGCCACGATCAGCAGTTGCTCCCCCCCGCAGATGCCTAGCACCGGCATGTCGCGGGCCAGCGCGCCGCGCACCAGCGCCAGCTCCGACGCGGTGCGGGTCTCCTTGAGGGTCACGGTCGCATGCCGCTCCGTGTCGCCGTACAACGCCGGGTCCACGTCGAACGCGCCGCCGGTGACGACTAGGGCGTCGATGCGGTCGAGGTAGTTCGGCGCGAGGCCGGGGTCGTGCGGCAGCGCCACCGGCAGCCCGCCGCTGGCGGCAATGGCCTGGGCGTAGTTGGCGCGCAGCGCGTACCAGGGATATTTCGAGTAGCCGCCCGGCGGCTCCGCATCCAAGGTCACGCCGATGAGAGGTCTGATGCGTGCGGTCATGGCGCACGACTAGACCCGCACGGGGATCGGGAGCAAGCAGGCCGCATGACCCCGATGGATCAGGCGCTTCGGGAGGCGCGGGCGGCGGCGGCGCGGGGCGAGGTCCCGGTGGGCGCGGCCGTGCTGGCATCGGACGGCACCGTACTGGCTTGTGCCGGAAACCGGACGGAGGCGGATGCGGATGCCAGCGCCCATGCCGAGATGCTGGCGCTCCGCGCCGCGGCGCGGCGGCTGGGCACTCCGCGCTTGATTGGATGCGATTTGGTGGTGACGCTCGAACCCTGCCCGATGTGCGCCGCCGCCCTGGTGCATTTCCGTGTCCGACGCCTGGTGTTCGGGGCCTACGACCCGAAGGGTGGCGGGGTGGAGCATGGGCCGCGGATGTTCGAGGCAAAGGGTTGCCTGCATCGGCCGGAGGTGGTGGGCGGGGTTCGGGAGCAGGAGTGCGCGGCGCTGCTGCAGGGGTTCTTCAGGGGACTGCGCGGGTAAACGACGGAGCCGGGTGAATCGCCTGGCCAGAACCGCCCGCGGAGGTCAGCAAGCATCTCAAAACCACGAGACGGGATGGTTCACCTCGATGGCTGTTGCGAAGACCCGGCGGAGGGCGCCGACGATGGCGGCATACCGATCAGTGCTGTCGCTGGCGACAACGCCCCTCAACCGCAACGGATGTTCGGACTTCTCGCAATCCCGTATCCCAACGGGGCAGACATATTGGGAGCCGTCCACCAGGTTCGTGTAGATGAACTGCCCGTCCGACGCCCTGTTCTGGGCGACCTCCTTGGCACGAAAAACGATGCCAAGCTCGGCGTGGTCAATACGGAGATGACCGTCGCTTTCAAGGCTGAATTGGTGTCCGGTGCTTCCGCTCGATATGAACCAGCCGTCGTAAGCCTCGATGCGTTCCGTGAGCGAGGAACCCGTGTCGCTGTCGATCAACTGGACGCAGCGGCCGAATGGTCCAACCGTCCCGAAACGGTCGAGTTCCTGCAAACAGTGTTTCGCTACTTCGGGCGACGTAACTCCACCATTGTTATCGGGGATTTCTCGAAGAAAGTTCTGAAACCCTTGTTTGTCTATCGTGCGCAGCGCGTGCTGGAATGCGCGAACTCCTGCCCAGTTCGAGATCCGCTCATTGGCCTGAAACATCCCGGGATGCGCGCAAGCACGTTGCATCCACTGCATAAACTCCCGGACTTCTTTCTCGTGGGTCTCCCACGGCAGATCAATGCTGAGGTGGCCATCCTCGGCGCCAATGCGAATGTGTGACTTGAGGCGGGTCGGTGCGCAAAGCCCTTTCTTCCAGCATCGGCAACGCACCCCGGCATCAAGGCCCAATTCAAGCTCCGCTCACTATCGTTGCAATCACGAAGTCATGCGGTCGCAGCGTCATGCCCGTACCCCAATGTCCCGCCGGTAGAACCCCTCCCGCCAGGGCACCCGCCCCACCGCCTCATACGCCACCGCCCGCGCCGCCGCCAGGTCGGCCCCGGTGCCGCAGATCGTCAGCACCCGCCCGCCATCGGCCAGCAGGCGCCCCCCTTCCACCCGCGTGCCGGCCTGGAACACCAGCGCGCCCGGCACGGCAGCCGCGGCGCTGAGGTCGCCGATATCGGACCCCGGCTCCGGCGCCGCCGGGTAGCCCGGCGCGGCCATCACCACCGCCACCGTCGCGGCGTCGTTCCAACGCAAGTCGAACCGGCCCAGCTCCCCGTCGCAGGCGGCCAGCAGCGCCGGCAGCAGGTCGCTGCGCAGGCGGGGCAGCAGCGCCTGGCACTCCGGGTCGCCGAAACGCACGTTGTACTCGATCAGCTTGGCCCCGTCCGCCGTCAGCATCAGCCCGGCGAACAGAACCCCGCGGAACGGCGTGCCACGCCGCGCCATCTCGGCCAGGGCGGGCCGGATGAAGCCGTCCATCGCCGCCGCCGGGTCGAAGCCCGGCACCGGGGAGATCGCGCCCATGCCGCCGGTGTTCGGCCCGGCGTCGCCGTCGCCGAGCCGCTTATGGTCCTGCGCCGCGCCGAGGAACACGGCGTCCGTGCCGTCGCACAGCGCGAACAGGCTGACTTCCTCGCCCACGAGGCACTCCTCGACCACCACGGCCGCGCCGCTGTCGCCGAAGGCGCGGTCCCGCATAATCCTGTCCAGCGCGGCCTCCGCCTCCTCGACGGTCGCCGCCACCACGACGCCCTTGCCGGAGGCCAGGCCGTCCGCCTTCACCACGACCGGCGCGCCGCGGCGGCGGATGAACTCGCGCGCCGCCTCGGCGTCGGTGAACTGCTCCCACAGCGCGGTCGGGATGGCGGCGGCATCGCAAAGCTGCTTGGCAAACGCCTTGCTGCCTTCCAATCGCGCGGCGGCGGCGGTCGGGCCGATGCAGCGGATGCCGGCCTCCGCCATCGCGTCGGCGAGGCCGGCGACCAGCGGCCCCTCGGGGCCGGGCACGACCAGGTCGACCTCGTTGTCGCGGGCGAACTGCACCAGGCGCCCGGTGTGCAGCGCCGCGATGCCGACGTTCTCCGCGATTAGCGCGGTGCCCGGGTTGCCCGGCGCCACCCACAGCTTGGCCAGCAGCGGCGACGCCGACAGCGCCCAGGCCAGCGCATGCTCCCGGCCGCCCGAGCCGATCACCAGAACCCGCATCCCGCCCTCCGCTTCTCAGTCAGGCGCGTGTAGCATAGGTTCGCCGCATGGACGATCTGAAGGCCGCACCCAGCAACATCCCGGAATACACGGTGTCGGAAATCTCCGGCGCGGTGAAGCGCACGCTGGAGGGCGCGTTCGGCCGGGTCCGCGTGCGCGGTGAGATCACCGAGTTCAAGCGCTACCCGTCCGGCCACATGTACTTCTCGCTGAAGGACGAAGGCGGCAAGATCAGCGGCGTCGTCTGGAAGGGCACCGTGTCGCGCCTGGGCCTCACGCCGGAGAACGGCGTCGAGGTCATCGCGACCGGCCGCGTGTCGTCCTACGGGGAGCGCAGCTCCTACCAACTGATCGTTGACCGCATGGACTACGCGGGCGCCGGAGCGCTGCTGGCGCGGATCGAGGCGCTGCGCGCCCGCCTGGTGGCGGAGGGGCTGTTCGACGCCGGGCGCAAGCGGCGCATCCCGGGGCTGCCCGGCGTCGTGGGGGTCGTGACCTCGGCGCAGGGCGCGGTGCTGCAGGATATCAAGACCACCATCCTGCGCCGCTTCCCCCGTCCCATCCTGGTCTGGCCCGTCCCGGTGCAGGGCGAGGGCGCTGCCGCCCGCATCGCCGCCGCCATCGCCGGCTTCGACCGCCTCCAGCCCGGCGCCGCCGTGCCCCGGCCCGACGTGCTGATCGTGGCCCGCGGCGGCGGCAGCCTGGAGGACCTGATGGCCTTCAACGACGAGGCCGTGGTCCGCGCCGCCGCCGCCTGCCGCATCCCGCTGATCTCCGCCGTGGGGCACGAGACGGACCACACGCTGATCGACCTCGCGTCCGACCGCCGGGCGCCGACGCCGACGGCCGCGGCGGAGCTGGCCGTGCCGATGCGCGCCGAGCTGCTGGCCACGGTGGCGCAGGAGGCGGCGCGGCTGTCTGCCGGGCTGCACCGGATGACGCAGGAGCGGCGCCTGCGCCTGGGCCGGGCAGAGCGCGGCCTGCCGGACCTGCCGAACCTCATGGGCGGCGCGCGGCAGCGCCTGGAGGACCGGGCGCAGCGATTGGAGATGGCATTGCCGAACCTGCTGGCGTCGCGCCGGGCCGCGCTGGCGCGGGCGGAGCGCGGGATGCCGGACCTGCCCGGCCTGATGCGCGCCGCGCGCCAGGCAGCCGAGGCGCGGGGGCTGCGCCTGGCGCTCGCGCTGCCGAACCTCGTTCGGGCACGCCGCGCGGCGCTGGTGCAGGCCGAGCTGCGCATGCCCAATCCGGACGGGGTGGCGGCGATACGGCGGACCACGGTGACGCTGGCGGCGTCGCGGCTGGGAGGGGCGCTGCGCCAGGCGGTGGCTCGGCAGCAGGGACGCGGCGGGGCCATCCTGGGGCGGCTGTCGCCGGCGCCGCTGCGAGGCAGCTTGCGAGAGTCGCGGGCGCGGCTGGCCGGGGCGGCGGCGCGGCTCGACTCCGTGTCGGTCGAGGCGGTGCTGGCGCGCGGCTACGCCCTGGTGCTGGACGGGTCCGGCCAGGCGGTCACGTCGGCGGCGCGGGTGGCGCCGGGACAGAAGCTGCGGCTGCGGTTCGGGGACGGTGAGGTGGCGGCCAGCGCGGACCAGCCAGGAAAGAAGGTGTCGCCACTCTGAACATAATCCGCGAGCCTGCTTTACATTCGGGCAGCGATGGCCCATGTGAGCATCGGCGCTTTTCGTGTTGGGCCAGCCAGTCTTTGGATTGATGCTTGTTGAACCCTTTGCTGGGTACGCAGCTATTCCGGTGCTCCCCTAATGTAAAAGTAATTCGGCCTGCACCGTGCGGGTCGCCGTGCCTATGGAGAGCATACTATGGCAGTCGGAACGGTTAAGTGGTTCAACGCCCAGAAGGGCTTCGGTTTCATCCAGCCGGATGACGGCAGCAAGGACGTGTTCGTGCACATCTCTGCGGTCGAGCGTGCCGGCATGGGTTCGTTGAACGAGGGCCAGAAGCTGAGCTTCGAGCTCGAGCGCGGCCAGCAGGGAAAGACCTCCGCGGTCAACCTGCAAGCCGCGTAGCTTCCCAACCTCAGAGCTGTCCCCGTGACAGCGGCCGGAGGCGACCACTATGTCAGCTCATAAGTTCGCTTCCGGCCAGAAGGTGGAGTTCTCTCCCAGCGCGTTCGATGGCAATGCGCCGCGGGGGAGCTACACCGTAGTGCGGCAGATGCCGAGCGAAACCCGGGATCTGCAGTACCGCGTCAAGAATGCCCGTGATGGCCATGAGCGCGTCGTGCGGGAAAGCCAACTCGGCCAAAGCTGACGCGCGGCTGCCCACCCTTTGCCGCCAGGAGTCCCGATGGTCTTCAAGCCCAACTACAACATGCAGCGGGCCGAGCGGAACCGTGCCAAGCAGGCCAAGAAAGAAGAGAAGCTGCGCGACAAAGAAGATGCCGCAGCACGTCGCAAAGCCGAAGGCGAAACCGCGGACGCCGCACCAGCCGAGGGCACCAGCCCAGGGGATACCAATGCCGCCTAGGAAGAAAATCGAAAGCAGCTTTGTTGCTTTCGACGTGACCTATGTCGACGGCACCCGCAGCAGCAATCGCCGGGTGCCCAGCATGGCCTTGATGGGTCTTGATGGCGACATGCCGGCCCAGGGCATCATCGAGCAGCAAGACGCCACCATCGGCGCCGCGTCCGGCAAGCCGCGCCCGGCGATCAAGTCGCTGGCCCGGTCGCCCTTGGCCGAAATCGTCAAGATCCCGGTGAAGGCCCGCTATTAGCCTTGGGCCAGCGCCGGTGGAGCCATAGCCAGCTTTCCGGCTTGGCCCTGATCCAGCGTTCCAGCGTGTCGTTCACCATCTGAGTGAGGTTGGCAACGTCGGACGTCCGGTCGCCGGTATCTGGCAAGGTCAATGGTTGCTCGCACGTCACTCGGAACCGGGCAGGGCCGAGGCGTTCGACAAAACTCGGGATAACCGGGCAGCGCAAGCGAAACGCCAGCGCTGCCAATGCCGGCGCGGTCATCGCCGGGCGTCCGAAGAATCGGGCCTCGATCCCGTCATTCATCTTCTGATCCATCAGCATGGCCAATTGCCCGCCACGGGACAGGTGGGCAAGCGATTGTCTTGCGCCGGCGCTACCCTTGGCAAACATCTGGACTTCGTCCCGAGTCGCTTTCCGCCGCAAGTCCAGCAGCATCGCGTCGATCTGCTTGTTTTCCGCCGGGCGATAGAACGAGGCGAGCACCAAGCCGCTGCCTGCTGCGGCGATGGGCAGCATCTCCCAATTGCCGATATGGCCGCTGAACAGGATGGCCGGCCCGCCTTTCGCCACCAGCCAGTCTACTGTCTCTCTGCCGACCAGCTCCCACCCTGGGCCGGACACGGTTTCCCGCAAGTCTGCGATATGTGCCAGCTCGCCCATCGTGCGGCCGAGGTTGTCCCAAACGCCGCGCACCACCCGGCGCCGTGCAGCCGCGTCGAGCTCGGGCATCGCGGCGCGCAGGTTGGCATGGGCGACGTGCGACACCGGCAGGAGCGGCCCGACGCCGCGGGCCACGGCGCCGCAGAGATTGCTGGACGCGACCGGCCCCAGCACCTTCATCAAGCGCAAGGCGGCGCGCACGGCCAAGGCTTCTGCCTGGTGTGTCCGGCTCATGGCACAGCATCGCATAGCAGGCGCTCAAGCCCGTCCGGGTCGTCCCAGCGCAACGAAACGCCGACAACCCGGACACGGCTGCGGACCGCGCCGGGCAAGCGCACCGCGTCCTTTGGAGTCGTCACTGGCATGGCGCCGAGTGCGGTAGCACGGGCGAGCACGCGCTCCAACTCGGCCCTGGTGAAGCGGTGGTGGTCCGGGAAGTCCATGCACTCCGCGATGGCCGCGCCTGCCTGGCGCAGGGTGGCGTGGAACTTGGACGGCCGGGCAATGCCGGAGAACGCCAGCACCCGCGTGCCTGGCAGCGCCGCATCCGGCTCCAACGTCGCGGTCAGCACCGGCAAGCCCGGCGGCAACACATCCCGCGCGCCCGCCGCATCCGGCCCGACCAGCACCGCCGCCCGGCATCGTGCCGCAGCAGTGGCCACCGGCTCCCGCAACGGCCCGGCCGGGATGACCCGGCCGTTGCCGAACCCCACCGCACCGTCCACGACGAGCAGCGCCACATCCCGGGCCAAGGTCGGGTTCTGCAACCCGTCATCCATCAGCAGCGCCTGCGCCCCCGCCGCCACCGCCGCCCGGGCGCCCGCCGCGCGGTCGGCCGCAACCCAGGTCGGCGCCACCGCCGCCAGCAGCAACGGCTCGTCTCCCACCAGGCCCGCGTCGTGCCGTGCGGGATCGACCCGCAGGACGCCCCGCGACCGCCCGCCATAGCCGCGGGTCAGGCAATGCACCGCCACACCCCGCGCCGCCAGCCGCCGCGCGAGGTCGAGCGCCACCGTGGTCTTGCCCGCCCCGCCCACGCCGGCGTTGCCGCAGCACAGCACCGGCACCGGCGCGCGCCAGCCCGACCGGGCCACACGCTGGGCGGTGAGCCGCGCCGCCACCGCCGCCGCCGGGGCGAGCAGCCATGGCAGCACGCCGTCTTGCTGCCAGAACGCCGGGGGTGTCATTTCTGGGCCAAGGACAGCAGCGCCGCCGCGGTATGCTCTGGCAGCCCTGCGGCGCCCTGAGCCGCGGCGCAGGCTGCAACACCTGCCGCGCGCCTACGGCCGGGGTCGCGCAGCATGGTGTCCACCCAACGGGCCAATGCGTCGGCGTCGGCCACCCGGGTGAGCGCGCCGGCTGCCTCCAGCCTCTGCACGGCCTCGGTGAAGTTCGCGGTATGCGGCCCAACGGCGATGGCACAGCCAAGCCGCGCCGGCTCCAGCGGGTTCTGCCCCCCATGCCCCACCAGGCTGCGGCCGACAAAAGCCAGCGGCGTCAGGCGGTACAGCAAACCAAGTTCGCCCAACGTGTCGGCAACCCAAATGTCTGCGCCCCCGATCCCTGCGCCCGGGTCCTGCCCCGCGGCCCGGCGGGGCGCACCGAGCGCCGCCGCCACCGCAGCGCCCCGCTCCGGATGGCGCGGGGCCACGACCGTCAGCAAGCCCGGATGCACGGCGGCCAGCGCGCGATGCACCTGGCCCGCCACGTCCTCCTCCCCGGGATGCGTGCTGGCCGCCAGCCAAACCGGGCGGTCGCCGATCAGCGCACGCAGCCGGGCGAGTTCCGCCGGGTCGGCAAGCAGCGGCGGCGCGGCCAGCTTCAAGTTGCCCGGCGCATCCACATGGCGCGCACCCAGCAGCCGAAGATGCGCGGCGTCGGCCTCCGACTGCGCCTGCACCCGGTCGAACGCCCCCACGACCTGCCGCGCGAAGCCCGGTGCGCGCTGCCACCCGCGAAAGGATCGGGCCGACATGCGGGCGTTGACCAGCATGATGGGAATGCTCCGTGCCTGGCAACCTGCGAGGAGGTTGGGCCACAGCTCGCTTTCCACGAACCCCGCGGCGTCCGGCCGCCAATGGTCCAGGAACTGCGCCACCCAGGCCGGCACGTCGAGCGGCACGAAGCGGTGCAGCACGCGGCCGAGGCCCAGCCGTGGCAACTGCTCGGCCAGCAGGGCAGCGGACGTGACCGTTCCGGTGGTGAGCAGGACCGAGGCGTCCGGAGCTTGACCATGCAAGGCGGACAGCACCGGCAGGACCGACTGGCTCTCCCCGACGCTGGCGGCGTGCAGCCAGATCAGGAGGCCGGCGGGACGCGGCGTCGGGTCGATGCCTTCCCGTTCCGGCAAGCGTGCAGCAATTTCCTTGCCCCGGGCCACCCGGCGCCGCAGCATCGCGCGCAGGCCAGGCGCCGCCAGGGCCGCGCCACCATGCCAAAGCCGCGCAGTCAGGCCGTGCACAGCGCCTCGGCTTCATCTGCTGCCCCGGTCAAGGCGGCGGCGATGTCGGGCAGGCTGTCGGCCCAGCGGTCGCGCGGCACGTGGATCGGCGCGCCGCACACCACCACGCCGCGCCCGAACGGCAAAGGCAGCACCATGCGGTCCCAGGTCGGCAGGACCCGGCGCCGGGTGCACCGTGCGGCACAGGGCAGCACCGGCACCCCGGCCAGCGCCGCCAGTTGCGCGACGCCGCGGGCGACCTGCCGCCTCGGCCCGCGCGGGCCGTCCGGGGTGATCACCACCTGATCGCCCGTTGCCAAGACCGCCAGCAGGGCACGCAGCCCGGACGCGCCCCCCTTCTGCTCGGACCCTTTGGCCGAGGAGCCGTGCACCAGGTCCAGGCCGAATCCCCGCATCATGTCGCCGATCAGCCGGCCGTCCTGATGGCGGCTGACCAGGACGTGCATCCGCCCGCGCCGCCCCTGCGCCGCCGCACGTTCACTCAGCGCGCGGGTCCAAAGGGCCGGCATCAGCGGCAGGCACTCGTGCCAGAAGGCGAACACCGCCGGGCTGCCATGCATGTAGCGGCCCAGCTCGACGCCATGCAGCGTCCAACGCGTGGTGCGGAGCGCGAAACGCAGGTAAGCGCCGAGCGCCTGCGTGCCCACGGCCAGGGTGCGGGGGTGGCGGAGCAGGGTCTTCATCAAGGAATGGGGCCGGCCGGCATGGCGCGGCGGTAGCATGGGCCTTGCGGTGCCGCAAACGTCAGGGACTGGCGTTCGCCAGGTTCGCCAGGAACCCCTCGGCGCAGGCCCGCCAGGAGAACCGCTCGGCATGGGCGCGGCACACCGCCCGGTTCCCGGTCGCCAAGGCGTGCAGCGCCGCCGCCCGCAGGTCATGGTCCAGCGCGCCCACGCCGTGCAGCGCGCCTTCCAGCACATCGACCGGGCCAGTCACCGGATACGCCGCGATGGGAACGCCGGAGGCCAGGCTTTCCAGCAGCACCAGCCCGAACGTGTCGGTCAGCGACGGGAATACGAACACGTCGGCCTCGGCGTAGCTCCGCGCCAGGGCCGCGCCGTGCCGCTCGCCCACGAAGCGCGTGTCCGGGTAGGCTTGCGCCAGGGCACGCCGTTGCGGCCCGTCGCCGACGACGAGCTTCGTGCCAGGCAGGTCGAGCGACAGGAACGCCGGCAGGTTTTTCTCCACCGCCAGTCGGCCGACGTACAGGAACACCGGGCGGGCATACGCCGCGCTGCATGCCTGGCCCGGCGGCGCAGGCGTGAACCGGGCCAGATCGACGCCACGGGTCCAGGCGCGCAGGCGGCGGAACCCACGGGCGGCCAGCTCGCGCCGCAGGCTGTCGGTCGCGACCATCGTTCCCGCGCCCGCGTTGTGGAACCGGCGCAGCCAGGCGTAGGCCCATGCAGGCGGCAAGCGAGTCCGCGCGTGCAGGTATTCCGGGAAACGGGTGTGGAACGATGTGGTGAAGGCCATCCCGCGCCGCAGCGCCCAGCGCCGCGCGGCGTGGCCGAGCGGCCCCTCGGTCGCGATATGCAGGGCATCGGGCCGGAACGCCTTGATGGCCGCACCCACGCGCTGGCCCGGCGTCACGGCCAGGCGGATGCCGGGATACGTCGGCAGGGCGACCGTGCGGAACCGGTCAGGCCCGATCACCTCGATCTGGTGGCCCAGGGCCGTCAGCTCCGCCGCGACCATGGACAAGGTGCGCACCACGCCGTTCACCTGGGGATGCCAGGCGTCCGAGACGATCAGGACGCGCAATGGGCGGCCCGGCCAGGGCCGGTCAGGCGGCCTCCGCCGCCGCGGCCTCGCGCGGGGTGAAGAACGACAGCTTGTTGACGGCGGCCCAGTCCAGCAGCTCCAGCCGCCCGTCGTGATGCTCGACGAGGGCCGTGCAGCTTTCCACCCAATCGCCGTCGTTCATGTATTGGATGCCGTTCACCTGGCGCATCTCGGCATGGTGGATGTGGCCGCACACGACGCCGTCGAAACCGCGGCGCCCGGCCTCCGCCGCCAGCGCGGTCTCGAACAGGTCGATCGCCTTCACCGCGCCCTTCACCTGGCGCTTCAGCCATTGCGACAGCGACCAATACGGGTAGCCCATCCGGCGCCGCAGCGAGTTGAACCATCGGTTGACGACCAGGGCGGCCGTGTAGGCGCCGTCGCCGAGCACGGCCAGAAACCGGGCGTAGCGCACCACGCTGTCGAACTCGTCGCCGTGGATAACCAGCAGCTTCCGTCCGTCCGCGGTGACGTGCGTCGCCTCGGGGCGGAGCGCGATGCCCGCGACCTCCAACGTGTGCGGGTCGATGGCGGTGGGCAGCCAGGCGCGGAACAGCTCGTCATGGTTGCCGGGGATGTAGGTCACGGCGGCGCCGTTGCGGGCATGGCGCAGGATCAGGCGGATGACCTTGTCGTGGTTCGCGTCCCAGTACCAGGACTTGCGCAGGCGCCAGCCATCGACGATGTCGCCGACCAAGAACAGATGCTCGCACGACATACGGCCTAGGAAATCCGCCAGGAAATCGCTGCGGCAGCCGCGCGTTCCCAGGTGGGTGTCGGAAATGAACACGGCGCGGTATCGGTAGGTATTCGGCGTCGAGAGGGCATTCATGCGATTGATCGAACCTCGCGTCAGGACAACCCAGCGTTCACCGCCGCATATGACGGCGGGATGCTGGGTTTGCACGTGAAGTTTCGATGATGCGGCGGTCTTCGCCTCCAGCGTGAAATCCACAAACGTGAAAAGCCGCCGAGCGACCCCCGGCGGCCCTGCCCAGCTTCGTTTTGAGACCCTACCTTTTACGCGGCCTGCGCGAGGATCGTCGCCACGTCCAGGTCGAAGCTGCCATCTTCCCCGACCGCGAAGTGCTTCCGCACAGCCTCGGGCGATCCAGCCTGCAAGGAGCGAATCGCCTCGGCATGGACCGCGGAGGTCCGCGTGCGGCCGGTCCAGGTAGGGAACTCCATCCGCAGCGCGCGGACGGTGACGCCCTGGACGGCGAACCCCGCGCGCGACAGGCTGCAAACCCACTCCGCAACCGTGTAGTTCCGCACGTGCGAGGCGTCCCGGAGCAGCTCGACCGCTTGCAGGTGCGTATCCAACGCCCGGTCGGCGGGCGCGACCGAGTCGATGAACACGGCGCGGTCGGAAGGCTTCAGCACGCGCCGGGCTTCGCGCAGCCCGGCTTCCACATCTTGCCAGTGATGCGCCGTGAACCGGCACAGCACGGCATCGAAGGACGCATCGGGGAAAGGCAGGCTTTCTGCCGCAGCCTGCTGCGTCGTGATGTTGGACAGGCCGCGCCTGGCCGCCTCGGTGGCCACGGCGTCCAGCATGGCAGCGGTCACGTCGCAGGCGACGACCTCGGCGACATGGGGCGCCACGCGGTAGCTGACGTGGCCGCCCCCGCATCCCAGGTCCAGCATGCGGGCCGCGCCCCAACCGCGTAGCTCGGCCTCCAACTGATCGAGGTCGGCGCCGGCGCTGTGGACGGCGCTGGCCACGTAGTCTTGTGCCCGGGACGCATACTGCTCGGCGGCAAAGTTGCGCTGTGACGTGCCCATGGCCGGCTCCCTGGTGAAGGCCTGGCCCGGCCCTTCAATCCGAGCCAGGCGGTGCGAGCAGGCGGCTGCGCCTAACGCGTCTGCTGGATCGCCGACAGGATCCACTGGCCGCCGCGCGAGCGCATGAACGTCCAAAGCTCCGTCGCCATGCTGCGCAGCGCCATGTCGCCGTCCACCACGCGCCCGGCGGAGTCGCGCGTCACGTCCATGGCGGAGAATCGCATCGCCACGGTGGCATACTCGCGGCCACCCTCCGACCACGCTTCCGACAGGTCGCCCTGCTCCAGCTTGACGTGTGTGACGGTGTTCCGCACGCCGCGGCTCGCCTGTTCCGACAACTGCTCGCCGAAGTAGCCGACCATCTCCGGCGTCGCGACCCGGCGCAGCGCGTTCAGGTCCTGCTCCGACCATGCGGCCTGCACCTCATGCAGCAGGCGGTCGAACGCCTCGTAGTCCGGCTTGCCGATCTGCAGGGACGGGGCGGCTGGCCGCGCTGCGCCGCCACCGACCGGGCCGCCGGAGGGCTGCTGCATGCGCGCGAGGCTGGGGCCGCCTGCCATGGCCGGCTGCCGGGTCATGAACCGGCGCACCAACCAGCGAATGCCGAAGAACAGCAGCGCGCCCTGCAGCAGCAGCCCGAGGAAGCCCATGCCGCCCAGGCCGCCCGACCCGCCGAACAGGCCGCCGCCGAACAACATGCTGCCTAGGCCCACCCCGAGCAGTCCGCCCAACAGGCCAGACCCGAAGCCGGACCGGCCGCCGAACGCAGGCGAGGACGGGGCGCCATAGCCCGGAGAGTACGGGGCCGAGCGCGGGGTCATACTCCGCTCCATGGGCGCTGCCGTGTAGGGCGCCGTGTTGGTGGTGGGCGGCGCCGAGAAGGTGCGGCCACCGCGGCTGCCGAACGAGCTTCCGCCACCGGCCCGCGCATCGGCGAGCGAGGGCGCGAACGCCAGGGCAGCGACCGCGACGGCAGCGATGAGGGAAGAAGAACGACGCATGTGAATAAGGTCTCCAATGAGCAAAGGTAGATATAGTCCGATCCAGAGCTGAAAATAGGGGGCTGCCCGGCCTGCCGCATTGACACGCCCTGCCGGGCCAGCACAGCCTCATTCACAGCCGGAAGCAAGTCCGGCACGGAGGAACGGGGTGCGACATCTGATCCCCGCCGCGCTCGGTGCGGCTGCCTTGCTGCTGGCCCACCCGGCCGCCGCACGCCTGACCCAGCTTGCGGTCGTGTCGCAGGAGCCGTTCGCCGGTGGCGCCAGCTTCGGCAGCGCCGGGCCGTATGTCCGCATCCAGGCAGTCGCCCACGGCGAGCTTGACCCCAAGGACCCCGCCAACGCCGGCATCGCCCTCTTGGACCAGGCGCCGCGCAACGCCCGCGGCCTCGTCGAATACGACGCCGACGTGTTCATCCTGCGCCCGGCCGAGCCTTCCCGCGGCAACGGCGCGCTGCTGTATGACGTGACCAACCGCGGCAACAAGTTCCTGATGTCCTGGATCAACGACGCGCCGGAGCCGCCGTCCGGCGCCATCAACGACCCGCGCAGCCTGGCCGACGCCGGCAACGCCTTCACCTTCCGCCGGGGCGACACGATGGTCTGGTCCGGCTGGCAGCCCGAGGCCAGCCGCGCCAACAACGGCATGGCCATCCGGGTCCCCGTGGCAACGCAAGATGGCCTCCCTATCGTGGCCCGCATCCGGCACGAGTTCATCGCCGGCTCCCGCGGCCCGGATGCGGTACCGCGCATCGGCCTGCCCTACCCCGTCGCCACCATGGACACCGCGCGCCTGACCGTGCGCAGCCGCGGTGCCGACACGCCGACGCTGCTGCGCCCCGACGAGTTCGGCTGGGTGGACGACCGCACCATCCAGCTCCTGCCGTTCGGCACGCTCCCGACGCCGCGCCGCATCTACGAGCTGACCTACGAGGCGACGCGCCCCACCGTGGACGGCATCGGCTTCGCCGCCACGCGCGACCTGGTCAGCCATCTGCGGACCGAACCCGGCATCCGGCGCACGCTCGCCATCGGCGTCTCGCTCAGCGGGCGGTTCCTGCGGCACTTCCTCGAACTCGGCATGAACCGGGACGAGGCCGGCCAGCGCGTGTTCGACGGGGTGCTGCCGCACATCTCCGGCGCCGGCAAGGTATTCGCGAACCAGCCCTTCGCCATGCCGGGCCGCACCGCGACCCAGCACGAGGACCGCTTCTACCCGGAAGCCTGGCCGCCCTTCGGCTACGGCCCCGGCCCCAGCCTGTTGCGCGGGGACGGCAGCGACCCGCTGGTGATCGAGAGCAACACGTCCACGGAGTACTGGCAGAAGGGCGCGTCGCTCGTGCATACGGACGCGGCGGGCACCGATGTCGCGCTGCCGCCCGGCGTGCGGGTGATGCTGGTGGCGGGGACGCAGCACGGCGGGCACTTCGGCATCACTGGGGCGCCGGGCCATTGCGCCAACCCGCGCAACCCCAACAGCGCCGGACCGGCACTGCGGGCCATGCTGTCCAATTTGGACGCCTGGGTCGCCATGGGGACGCCTCCGCCTGGCAGCATGGTGCCACGGCGCGACGATGAGACCGGAGTGCCGGCCTCCGCCATCCACATGCCCGCCGTGCCCGGCGTGACCTGGGCGCCGGGGGACAACCCGATTGGCCGCCCGGTGGACTGGACCGACCCGCCCGCTGCCCCGGTGCAGCCCTACTCCACGGTGGTTCCGGTCGTGGATGCCGATGGCAACGAGGTCGCCGGGTTGCGTTTGCCGCATTTGGCAGTGCCGCTCGGCACCTACACCAGCACCGATGTCTACAAGGATTTCCCGTCCGAGCTGTGCGACCGCGACGGCACGTTCATTCCCTTCGCCCGCACCCGGGCCGACCGGGAGCGCACCGGCGATCCCCGGCCGTCGCTGGAGGAACGCTACGGCACGCGGGACGCCTACGTGGCGAAGGTGAAGGAGGCAGCGGATGCCTTGGTCGCCGCCCGGCTCCTTTTGCCCGAGGATGCGGCCCGCTATGTTGAAGCAGCGGCGGTCAACGACCGGTTCTGACCTAAGCCCCCGCCAGCGTCATCCCCTCCACCCGCACGGTCGGCGCGTCCGTCCCGCGCCGCAGCACCAGGTCGTCAGCCGCCGTCAGCTCCCGGAACATCGCCGGCAGCGACCCGGCGATGGTGATCTCCGCCACCGGCTCCGCCAGCACGCCGTCGCGGATCATGAACCCGGCGGCACCCCGGCTGTAGTCGCCGGTGATGCCGTTCACGCCCATGCCGATCAGCTCGGTCACGTACAGCCCCTCGCGGATATCCGCCATCAACGCCGTAGGCGACAGGGTGCCCGGCGCCATGAACAGGTTGGTCGGCGACGGCGACGGCGGCCCGCCCGTGCCGCGCACCGCATGCCCGGTGGAGCGCAGGCCCAACTGCCGGGCGCTGCGGCTGTCCAGCAGCCAGGTCGTCAGCACGCCGTCCTGCACGACCGCGCGGGCGGCGGTCGGCACGCCTTCCGCGTCGAACGGCTTGGACCGCAGGCCGCGTGGGCGGCGCGGGTCGTCATGCACTTGAATGCCTGTGGCGAACACCGCCTGGCCCAGCATGTCCTTGAGGAAGCTCGTGCCCCGCGCGATGGTGGCGCCGTTGATCGCGGCCGTCAGGTGGTTCAGCAGGCTGCCGGCCACCCGCGGGTCGTATACCATCGGCAGCCGCGCCGTCCGTGCCCGGCGCGGGTTCATCCGCGCCACCGCCCGCGTCCCTGCTGCATGCCCGATCCCCGCCGCGTCCTCCAAATCCGACAGATGCACGGACGACGCAAAGTCGTAGTCCCGCTGCATGTCCACCCCTGCCCCGGCCAGCGCCACCGCCGTGACGGCGTGCGACGTGCGCGAGTACTGCCCGGCGAACCCGGCCGACGTCATCAACGCCACATCCGACCGGCTATAGGACGCCTCCGCCCCCTCCGAGTTCGTCACCCCGGGCACCGCGAGCGCAGCCTCCTCCGCCGCGGACGCGCGGGTCACCAGCGCCGCCGCGTCGGGCGCAGACGGATCGTCGAGGTCAAGCGCCGCCGGCTCGGGCGGCGACGCCTGCTCGGCCAGACCGCCATAGGGGTCCTCCGGCACCACGCGCGCCATCGCCACCGCACGCTCCGCCAGCGCCGCGAACCCGGCGGGATCGGCGGCGGAGGACGACACGATGGCGGACCGCCGGCCCAAGAACACGCGCAAACCGAGGTCGCGCGCCTCCGACTGCTCCAGCTTCTCCGTGCGGCCCAGCCGGCGCTCCACGGAGATGGACGTGCCGGACAGCAGGATCGCGTCGGCCGCGTCCGCCCCGGCGGCCTTGGCCCGGGCGATCAGGTCCGCCAGGAGGTCGAGCTGCGTCATGCCGCCAGCTTCTCCGCAATGGCCGGCAGATGCGGCACCTTGTCGGCCGGCCCCATGGCGGCGAGCGTGGGGGCCGCGCGGAACACCCGCATGGCGGCGCGGCGCACGTCGTCCACCGTTACCGCGTTCAGCTTGGCGACCGTTTCCGCTGTGGGCACGAGTCGGCCGAACACCTGGATCTGCCGGGCGATCTGCTCGCAGCGGCTGCCGGTGCTTTCCAGCGACATCAGCAGGCTCGCCTTCACCTGCGCGCGGGCGCGGTGCAGTTCTGCCTCGGAGACGCCCCCCTGCACCTTGCGCAGCTCCTCCAACGTCACCGGCACCAGCTCCTCCGCTTCCGCCTCTCCGGTCCCGGCGTAGATGCCGAACAGGCCGCCGTCCATGAAGGGGGCTGCGAACGAGTAGATGGAATACACCAGCCCGCGCTTCTCCCGGATCTCCTGGAACAGCCGCGACGACATGCCGCCGCCCAACAGCGTGCTCAGCAGCAGCACCGGGTAGTAATCGGGGTCGTCGTAGGCGACGGAGGGGAAGCCGAGCACGATGTGCACCTGGTCGAGGTCGCGCGCCTCGCGGAACTCGCCGCCGCGGTAGGCGCCGGGCAGGGCCGCACCGGGCATGGCGGCGGGCAGATCGGCGAAGTGCTGCCGGGCCAAGTCTACCACCGCCTCGTGCGTCAGTGCGCCTGCGGCGGCGACCACGATGTTGCCCGCCGCGTAGTGCCGCTGCATGTAGCCGGTCAGCACGTCCCGCCCCATGGCGGCGATGCCCCCTTCCGTCCCCAGCACCGGACGGCCCATCGGCTGGTCGGGGTAGGCGATCTCCTGGAAGCGGTCGAAGATGATGTCGTCCGGCGTGTCGTTCGCCTGGCCGATCTCCTGCAGGATGACGCCGCGCTCCCGCTCCAGCTCGTCTGGCGCGAAAGTGCTGTGGGTCAAGATGTCGCCGATGATGTCCGCGCCGAGCGCCAGGTCCTCCTTCAGCAGCTTGACGTAGTACGCCGTCTGCTCCCGCGCCGTGTAGGCGTTGATCTGGCCGCCGACGTTCTCGATCTCCTCGGCGATGCCGGCGGCGCTGCGGCGGGCGGTGCCCTTGAACGCCATATGCTCCAGGAAGTGCGACGCGCCGTTCTCCGTTGCCGTCTCGCTCCGCGTGCCGGTCGCGACGTAGGCGCCGAGGGACACGGTCTCGACCCGCTCCATGGTTTCCGTCACGACGAGGAGGCCCGAGGGCAAACGAGTGACTTGTATAGCATCCGTCATGCGGCATTCCTGAGGCTGAAGGCGCGGACCTGCGCCTCGACCGCGTCGAGGCTGTTGGGCGCCGTGCTGTATATCTCGGTGCGGTCGAACAGGTCGGCAAGCCGCGGCGGCAGCGCCGGGCGGAGGCCGGTGGCGCGCTCCATGGCGTCCGGGAACTTGGCCGGGTGCGCGGTGGCGGCGGCAACGGTGGGGACGTGCGCGCAGGGCAGCGCCCGGGCGGCGGCGATGCCGATGGCGGTGTGCGGGTCCGCGAGGTAGCCGAGGCCGTGCAGCCGGCGGATCTCCGCCTCCGTCTCCGCGTCGTCCAGGCGGAAGCCGTGGAACAGGGTGCGGGCGCGGGACCAGGCGGCCTGCGGCACCGCCATGCGCCCGGTGCCGCGGAAGCCCTGCATGGCGGCCGCCGTCGCCGCCGGGTCGCGGTCCAGCAGCTCGAACAGCAGTCGCTCGAAGTTGCTGCTGATCTGGATGTCCATGGACGGCGACAGGCTCGGCTCCACGCCGCGGATCGACATGTCGTTGGCGTCGAGGAAGCGGGCCAGGATGTCGTTGCGGTTGCTTGCGACCACCAGCCGCGTGACCGGCACCCCCATGCGCCGCGCCGCCCAGGCCGCCAGCACGTTGCCGAAGTTGCCGGTGGGCACGCTGAACGCCACCTCCCGCTCCGGCCCGCCGAGCGCGAGGCTCGCCGCGACGTAGTACGGGATCTGCGCGGCGATGCGCGCCCAGTTGATGCTGTTCACCGCCGACAGGTGCAGGTCCCGGCGGAACGGTACGTCGGCGAACATCGCCTTCACCAGGTCCTGGCAGTCGTCGAAGGTGCCGTCCACCGCGATGTTGGCAATGTTGCGGGCGTGCACCGTGGTCATCTGCCGGCGCTGCACCTCGCTGGTGCGGCCCTCCGGGTGCAGGATCACCACGTCGATGCCGGGCCGGCCGCGGCAGGCCTCGATGGCGGCGGAGCCGGTGTCGCCGGAGGTCGCGCCAATGATCGTCACCCGTTGGTTCTGTTGCTCCAGCACATAGGCGAACATGCGGCCCAGCAACTGCATCGCCAGGTCCTTGAAGGCCAGCGTCGGCCCGTGGAACAGCTCCTGCACCCACAGTCCGGCGTCGAGCTGCACCAGCGGCACGACGGCCGGATGGGTGAACTCGGCGTAGGCGTCCCGGCACATGGCCTGCAACGCCGCGAACGGGATGCATTCGCCCACGAACGGCGCCAGCACGCGGGCGGCCAGCTCATGATACGGCAGGCCGCGCAGGCCCCGCAGGTCCGCCGGTGACCAGTGCGGCCAGGTTTCGGGCATGAACAGCCCGCCGTCCTCGGCCAGCCCGGCCAGCAGCACGCCGGAGAAGTCGCGTGCGGGGGCTTGCCCGCGGGTCGAGATGTATCGCATGGCGGCGATTGTAGGCGGGGGCGCCGGACGATCCAACCCCCGGCGCCCCGGCCGGATCAGTCCTTCGGTTGCGTTTTGTCGTCCTCGTCCTCGTCCAGCTCATCCTCGTCGTGACCCTCGTACCATTCCAGCACGCTGTCATGGAACTCCGGGTCGTTCAGCAGGCGCATGGCCAGCGCGATGGCGATCTCGTGCGGCTCCGGCACCTCCGTCGTGCCGTCCTCCAGCTCGCGCGCCGGCACGACGCGGATGGTCATGGACCCGTCCTCTTCGCCGATGATCAGCGCGACCTCGGTCGGGTCGAGGTCGATGGTGGCGTTCGCATCGGGCATAGGCAGCTCCCCCTGATGAGGCGACGTGCCTAGCAGGTTCGGACCAACCGGCGCTAGTCTCCGGGGCGTTGACCGGAGGCGCGAGGATGACGCTCAGGAAAGATACGGCGGACCTGCGGCCCTGCATGTGGCGATAGGCGGGCTGCAATCGGCGCTGTCCGCGCTCTGGGCCAGCGCCTTCGTCCAGAGCGTCTCGGTGTTCGCCCTCGCCTTCGGCCTGGGGCTGGCCATCGGGTTCGAGCGGCAATGGCGCCAACGCACGGCCGGGCTGCGCACCAACGTGCTGGTGGCGGTGGGTGCTGCGGCCTTCGCCGACCTCGGGATGCGGCTGTACGGCCCGGAGGGCGGCACGCGGATCGTCGCCTACATCGTGTCCGGCATCGGCTTCCTGGGCGCCGGGGTCATCGTGAAGGACGGCACCAACATCCGCGGGCTGAACACCGCCGCGACCCTGTGGTGCTCAGGCGCGGTCGGCGCCTTCACCGGCAGCGGCCTGTTCGCCGAGGCGACCGCGCTGACCGCGACCGTGCTCGCCGGCAACACCCTGCTGCGCCCCTTGGTCAACTGGATCAACCGCCGCCCGATCACCCCGGCAATGACGGAGGCCGAGTACCGGGTGCACGTCACCGCCGCGCAACATTCGGTGTCCGCCGTGCGCGACCTGCTGGACGCCGAGATGGACCATGCCCGCCTCCCGGTCCGCACGGTCGAGGTCCTGTTGGACAATGAGGACCAAGTCGAGCTTGCGGCGATCCTGCTGCCCACGACCGCCGAGGATGCCGAGCTTGACGTCGTCGTCGCCCTGGAACGCTCGCCGCTGGTCCGGTCCGCGACCTGGAGCGTCGAGACGACATCCTGAGCGGGCATCAGCCGGCCAAATAGCGCGCGGTCAGGTGCGCCTCGAAATCTGCCGGGTCCAGCGGCTTGCCGGTCGCCGCGCGCAGCAGGTCGTTGAAGCCCAGCCGGCTGCCCTGGCCATGCACATGCAGCCGCAGCCAGCCGACCAACGGACCCAGCTCGCCCCGTCCCAGTCCGGCGTCCAAATCCGGCACATCCCGGCGGGCCGCCGCCATGAGCTGCGCCGCCGCCATGGCGCCCAGGGTGTAGCTCGGGAAGTAGCCGAACGCGCCGTCGTACCAGTGGATGTCCTGCAGGCAGCCGCGCGCATCGTCCGGCGGCGTGACCCCCAGCAGCGCCGCCATGCCGTCCCGCCACGCGCCGGGCAAGTCGGCCACCGCCAGGTCGCCGGACACCAGCGCCTGCTCCAGCCGGAAGCGCAGGATCACGTGCGCGGGGTAGGTCATCTCGTCCGCATCGACCCGGATGAACCCGCGCCCGACCCGGCGCCACAAGCGCGACAAGTTGGCGGGCGCATACGGCTCCGCCGGGCCGCCGAAGAGGCCGTGCATCTCCGGGCCGAGCCAGGCGAGGAACGGGTCGGACCGGCAGGACTGCATCTCGACGATCAGCGACTGGCTTTCATGCGCCGCCATGCCGGCCGCCTCGCCCACCGGCTGGCGGGCGTAGAAGGCGGGCAGGCCGCGCTCATACAAAGCGTGGCCGGTCTCATGCATCACGCCCATCAGCGCCTGCGCCGGGTCGGATTCGTCGTAGCGCGTGGTGATCCGCACGTCGGTGGGGGTGCCGCCGCAGAACGGGTGGGTGGAGCGGTCAAGCCGCGCATGTTCACTTTCCAGCCCGGCGCGGGCAGACAGATGGCGGCACAGGCCCTCCTGCCGCTCCGCGGGGAACACGCCGGGCAGCGGCACGGGCGGGGGCTGCCGGGCCTGGCGCTCCACGGCACGCGGCAGGGCGTCGCGCAGGAAGGTTTCGTAGCGCGCGAACACCGGGGCCACGTCGGCGGCGCCGATGCCGCGCTGGAAGCCGTCCATCAGCGCGTCGTAGGGCGACAGCCCGAGCGCCGGCGCCATCGCGTCGGCCGTTTGGCGGACCAGGGACACGACCTCGACCAGATAAGGCGACACCGCCGCGAAGTCCGAGTCGCGCCGCGCCCCCCGCCACACCTTCTCGCAGGCGGAGTTGGCGCGGGCCTGCGCCTCCACCAGATCGGCCGGCACGGCGGTCGCGCGCGCATGGGCGTGGCGCATCAGGGCCAGGTTGGCGGCGTCCCACTCGCCGCCGCCGGCCTCGGTCTGAGCGTGAGCCTGGGCCAGGTCGTCGGCGGTCTCCGGCGCGGTCAGCAGGCCATGCGCCAACCCGGCCAGCACCGCAAGCTGGTCGCCCCGGGCCGCGCCGCCTCCCGGCGGCATCATCGCGGCGGCGTCCCACCCCAACATGGACGACGCCTCGCCGACCGTGGCGATGCGGGCGAATCGGGCAGTCAGGCGGGCGTATGCGGTCATGGCGGAGCCTTCAAAACGCTGCGGGCATACGCGCCGAACATGACCAGCAGCACCCCGGCCATGCCGAACCAGGTCACGGCGTAGACGAAATGGTTGTTGGGCGGGCGGGGCAGCGCCTGCGCCGGCTCCGGGACAGTGCCGGGCGGCACGGTGCCCAAGGCGACCAGCGTGAAAGGCGCGACCTGCTGCAACCCGAGCGCCGCGCCGATGACGGCGGGACCGAGCGTATAGAAGCGCCGGGCCGCCGGCTCGTCGGCTAGGGAGAAGCGGCCCGGATGCTCGGGCGCGCGGACATAGCCTTCGACCGTCGCCGGGAGCGGCGTTGCATCGCGGGGCGCGTCGGTCGGCACCCAGCCGCGGTCCACGAGGAGCGGGTCGGCGCCGGGCCGCTCCAGTGGGTTGAGCAGGAAAGCGCCGAGCTTGGGGCCGGACAGCGTCGTGCGGACCTCGACGCCATACAGCGCTGCCAAGTCCTGGCGCAGGACGCCGGACACGCGCACCTTGGTGAAGGGGCGCGGGTTGGCCGGCAGAGGGATGGCGGCCGCGGCCTCCCCGCGGTCGATCTCCGCGAGCAGCGCCGTCTTCCACGCGAGGCGCTGGACCTGCCATACGCCGAGGCCGACCACGAGCGCCATCATGGCGGCGGTGGTCAGGCCGGGCCATAGCAGGCGGCGCCAGAGCGGTTGCCGCAAGGCCAGGCGGGCGGACGGCGGCGAGGCAGACATCAAAGCTCCATCTCGCTGACGCGGTGACGGTAGTTCTGGGCGATCAGCGCCGCCTTCAAGGGCCGCATCATCCCGATGGCGAACGGGACTGTGGCAGCGGGCCAAAGCACCGCGTAAACCCAGGCGGATGGGTAGAAGCGGTCTATCCAGAACACCATGCCTACGAGGGCCGCGCCAAGCCCGAGGATCAGGCCGGATGCCACGCCGTCCCCGGTGTCACAGGCCCGGAAATTCAAGCCGCAGGCGTTGCACGCGGGACGGACGGTCAGCAAACCTTGGAACAGGCTGCCGCGGCCGCAACGGGGGCATCGGCAACCCAGGGCGACGCGCCAAAACGACAGGCGGCGCGCCACCCGGGCCGGCTACTCGGCGCCGGTCGGCCCAGCGCCCCAAACGTAGATCGCGACGAACAGGAACAGCCACACCACATCGACGAAGTGCCAATACCAGGCTGCAGCCTCGAAGCCGAAGTGGCGGGTCTGCGAGAACTGGTTGGCACGGGCGCGATACCAGCACACGATCAGGAAGATGGTGCCCACGATCACGTGGAACCCGTGGAAACCCGTGGCGAGGAAGAACACCGAAGGATACACGCCGCCGCCCGCGAACTTGAACGGCGCCTCCGAATACTCCAACGCTTGGAACGTGGTGAACGACAAGCCCAGCAGGATGGTGAAGCCAAGGCCCATGACCAGGTATTTGCGGTCGCCATGCAGCAGCGCATGGTGCGCCCAGGTGATCGCGGTGCCGGACAGCAGCAGGATCATCGTGTTGAGCAGCGGCAGATGGAACGGGTCGAAGGTCTGGATGCCCGCCGGCGGCCAGACCGCATGCTCCGCGCCCGAGACGTGCGCCGGGTAGAGCGCGAAGTGGAAGTAGGCCCAGAAGAAGCCGACGAAGAACATCACCTCGCTGGTGATGAACAGCGTCATGCCGTAGCGCAGGCCGATCCGCACCACCGGGGTATGCATCCCCGCGGTCCGGCTCTCTTTCAGCACGTCGCGCCACCAAAGCGCCATGACGGAGAGCACGATCGCGAGGCCCAGGCCCAACCACAGGTAGGTGCCGTAATGCGCCACCATGATGATGCCGAACAGCGTCAGCCCGCCGCCCAGCGCGCCCAGCAGCGGCCAGGGGCTGGGGTCCACAAGGTGATAGGGCTGCTGCATCCCGGAACTGTCGAGGTCCTGTGCGTCAAGCACGGGGCGTTCCGTTGCAACCGGGGCGTCGCTCATTCTAACCTGACCTATCCAAACGGTGGCGCATCATCGCCAAAATGCCGCAGTGTTCAAGGCTTAAACGCGAATGCCTTCCAAGCGGTCAGCGTGAGGCGTCCGCCCGTGGCCCGACATGCGGCCCGGCCTTTTCCAGCCCGCCATTGCGGGCCGCGTCGTCCAGCGAGCGGAAGAAGGTGTAGGACAGCGTGATCGTCTTCACGTCGCGCGTGTCGGGATCGTCGGCGATGGCCGGGTCCACCCAAAAGCTGAGCGGGAACTGCATCTCCTGCCCCGGCGTCAGCGTCTGCTCGTCGAAGCAGAAGCAGGCCGTCTTGTGGAAGTAGCGGCCGACCTTCTCAGGCGTCACGTTGTAGGTGGCAACACCCGTCACCGTCTGCTTCGACTGGTTCTGGCCGACGTAGGAGGCCAGCCGGTCCTCCCCAAGCTTCACCGTGACCGCGGCCTCCCCCGGGGCGAAGCGCCAGGGCAGGCTCGGGCTGGTCGTGGCGTTGAAGCGGACGGCGATGGTGCGCCCGGTCGCGCCGGGGCCGGCGGCGCCGCGCAACTGCGGCGTCCCGGCGTAGCCCGTCGCCTCGCAGAACATGCGGTAAAGCGGGACCGCGGCGAACGAGAGGCCAGTCATGCCGCCGATCAGCACGATGAGGATGCCCGCGATTAGGCCGTTGCTTCTGGTTTTCATGGCTTTGATGTCGGCACGCCTGCCCTGGCGGCAAGCCGCCGTCAGGAGACTTTGAAGCGGACCACGGAGATCGCGTAGAACAGCGCGGCGACCGCAATCAGCACGACCAGCAGCGCAATGTTCTTGCCCCGCTGCCGCCGGCGCAACTCGGTCGCTTCGGCCGGCGACAGCGGCGGCGGGAACTCATCCAAGATGCGGCACCGGCAGAACGTGGTCGAGCGCCAGCATGGTGAACAAGGCGAACAGGTAGATCAGCGAAACGCGGAACGCCCAGCGTGCCGGCGCGTCGCGCGTCAGGCTGACGCCCGCTGCATCCTGCCGGTCCCAAAGCACGCGCAACGAGGCGATCAGGAACCACGCGCCGAGGCCGGCAGCGGACACCCCGTAGATCGGCCCGGCGTAGCCCAGCATCCAAGGCAGCAAGGACACCAAGACCAGCGCCACGGTGTAGTACAACACCTGCAGCCGCGTCGCCCGTGCCCCGGCGATGACCGGCAGCATCGGCACCCCGGCCCGCTCGTAATCCTCGGACGCATACAGCGACAATGCCCAGAAATGCGGCGGCGTCCAGAAGAACACGATGGCGAACATCAGCAGCGGCATGACATCCACCGTGCCCGTCGCCGCGGCCCAGCCGATCACCGGCGGGAACGCGCCGGCAGCGCCGCCGATAACGATGTTCTGCGGCGTGCGGCGCTTCAGCCAGACCGTGTAGACAAACACGTAGAACAGGATCGACAGCGCCAGCAGCGCGGCCGCCACGGTGTTGGTCGCCAAACCCATGACGATCACCGAAGCGATGCCGAGAGTCACGCCGAAGCCCAACGCCTCCCCGGGCTCGATCCGGCCCATCGGGATCGGGCGCTTCGCGGTCCGGCGCATGACGGCGTCGATGTCGCGGTCATACCACATGTTGATCGTGCCCGCGGCGCCCGCCCCGACCGCGATGCAAAGCACCGCCGCCAAGGCCAGCACCGGGTGCAGCGGCTCGGGCGCCAGCAGCAGCCCCACGAACCCGGTGAACACCACCAAGGTGATCACCCGCGGTTTCAGCATGGCGAACCAGTCGCACGCCTCCGCCGGCAAGTCGAAAGAAGAAAGGGGAGCCGAAGCTCCCCCCATCTCGGTCACGGGATCGACCATCAACGGACCCGCGGCAGTTCGGTGAAGGTATGGAACGGCGGCGGCGAGGTCACAGTCCATTCCAGCGTCGTGGCGCCCTCCCCCCAGTAGTTGTCGGCCACCCGCTCCTTGGACGTGAACGTGCGGTAGATGACATACAAGAAGATCACCACCGAGAATGCCGAGATGTAGGACCCGATGGAGGCCACGTAGTTCCACCCGGCAAAAGCGTCGGGATAGTCAGGATACCGGCGCGGCATGCCCGCCAGGCCCAGGAAGTGCATGGGGAAGAAGGTCAGGTTCACGCCGATGAACGTGACCCAGAAATGCACCTTGCCCCAGAACTCCGGATACTGCCGGCCCGACATCTTGCCGATCCAGTAATAGAAGCCGGCGAAGATCGAGAACACGGCGCCCAGGCTCAGCACGTAGTGGAAGTGCGCCACGACATAGTAGGTGTTGTGCAGGATCTGGTCGATGGAGGAGTTGGACAGCACGATCCCTGTCACGCCGCCCAGGGTGAACAGGAAGATGAACCCGATGGCGAACAGCATCGGCGTCTTCAGCTCAATCGAGCCGCCCCACATCGTCGCGATCCAGGAGAAGATCTTGATGCCCGTCGGCACGGCGATGATCATGGTGGCTGCGACGAAGTAGGCCCGCGTATCCACGGAGATGCCGGACACGAACATGTGGTGCGCCCACACGACGAAGCCGACGACGCCGATCGCGATCATCGCGTAGGCCATGCCGAGATACCCGAAGATCGGCTTCTTCGAGAAGGTCGAGATGATGTGGCTGACCATGCCGAAGCCCGGCAGGATCATGATGTAGACCTCGGGGTGCCCGAAGAACCAGAACAGGTGCTGGAACAGCACCGGGTCGCCGCCGCCCTGCGGGTCGAAGAACGAGGTGCCGAAGTTGCGGTCGGTGATCAGCATGGTGATCGCGCCGGCCAGCACCGGAATCGCCAGCAGCAGCAGGAACGCCGTCACCAGCATGGACCACACGAACAGCGGCATCTTGTGCAGCGTCATGCCCGGCGCGCGCATGTTGAAAATTGTCGTAATGAAGTTGATCGCGCCCAGCAACGACGAGACGCCCGCCAGGTGTAAGGCAAACAGCGTGTAGTCCATGGCCGGCCCGGATTGGTACGTGCCGTTGGACAGCGGCGGATACAGCGTCCAGCCCGACCCGGCGCCGTCGCCGCTGTGCAGGCCCATCATGATCAGGATGAACGCCGGCACGAGCAGCCAGAAGCTGATGTTGTTCAGCCGCGGGAACGCCATGTCCGGCGCGCCGATCATGATCGGCACGAACCAGTTGCCGAAGCCGCCGATCATCGCCGGCATCACCATGAAGAAGATCATGATGAGGCCGTGCGCCGTGACCGTCGCGTTCCAAGCCTGGCCCGACGCGAAGTACTGCAGGCCGGGGTTCTGCAGCTCCATCCGCATATGGACGGAAAGCGCAACGCCTATGATCCCCGCGAAGATGGCGAAGATCAGGTAGAGCGTGCCGATGTCTTTGTGGTTGGTGCTGAACAACCAGCGGTTCACGAAATTCGGGGCATGCCCGTGATCGTGGCCGTGGTCCTGATCGTGGGTCGTCACCGACATGTCTAAACTCCCTCGCGTCAACCGATGTGGGTCAGCGCCGTGTATTCTCAACCGCCGCCACGCGCCGCTCGCCCTCAGCACTGGCGGCTCCTGGGGCAGGCTCGCCGTTGGCGGCAAACTTCGTCTTGGCCGCGGCGATCCAGGCCGCGAAGTCCTTGTCGGTCATCGCCTCGACCGCAATCGGCATCGCGCTGTGATTGGTGCCGCAGATCTGGTTGCACTCGCCGTAGTACACCCCGGGCTGGTCCACCTTGACCCACGTCTCGATCGTGCGCCCGGGGATCGCGTAGCGCTGCACGCCGAGCGACGGGATGAAGAAGCTGTGGATCACGTCCCCGCTGGTGGTCAGGATGCGGATGTTCTTGCCGGCGGGCACCACCACGCGATTGTCCACCTCCAACTGACGTAGCTGGCCAGGCTTCAGGTCATCGGCCGGGATCATGTAGCTGTCGAACTTCACGTCGCCCTGGTCGGGGTAGTTGTACTCCCAATACCACTGATGGCCGACGACCTTGATGGTCATGTCCGCCGCCTCCGTCCGGTCCTCGAAGTAGATCATCCGGAAGGACGGGATGGCGATGATCACCAGGATCAGCACCGGCAGCACCGTCCAGGCGACCTCAAGCGCGGTGTGGTGGCTGATGCGGCTCGCCTTCGGGTTGACCGAGGCCCGGAAGCGCCAAACGCAATAGCCCAGCAGCGCCGCCACGAAGATGGTCACGGCCGCCATCAGCCAGATCACCATCGCATGCAGCCCCTCGATCCCCTGCTGGACCGGGCTGTGCGGCGCTTGGAAGCTGAGCTGCCAGTTGCGGGGCGCCTGCGCCCAGGCCGGCCCCGCGACGGCCATCAGCAAAATGGTGAACACTGCGGCGCGGAGCCGCTGGAAAGCCTGCATCGTCCGTTTATCCCACCTGCATGGTGCCCGGACCAAGCCCGGGGCATCCGGACGGCGTATCGGACAGCTCACATTAGATCAAGCCGCGGTCCGGCCTGGTCCAGCTTAGTTGGGCAGCTTCACCAATGTGAAAAGGCCCAGCGGCGGCACGGAGGCGAATTGCGCATGCGCGTGGTCGGCTTCCGGCAGCAGCGCGTCGCGCGAGAAGTCGGGATGCCACCCGAGCTTGCGGGACGCCGGGGCCAGCGCCCGCTCCACCCACCAGCGCGGGCCGCGCTCGGCGGCGAAATGGTTGACGAACAGCAGGTGCCCGCCCGGACGCACCACCCGGCGCATCTCGGCGAGCAGCAGCCGCGGGTTCGGCACGACGGAGGCCACGAACATCGCCACCGCGATGTCGAACGACCCGGCATCGAAGCCCGTCGCCTCCGCATCGACCTCAACCAGCGCCTCCACGTTGGCGAGGCGCGACGACTTCACCCGGGAGCGCGCGAAGGCCAGCATCTCGGCCGACAGGTCGATGCCGGTGATCCGCTTGGCGCCGGAGTAATGCGGCAAAGCGAGGCCGGTGCCGACGCCGACCTCCAGCACGTGCATGCCTGGCAGCGCGTTCACCGCCTCCACCGCGCGGCGGCGCCCGAAGGCCGAGACACCCCCGAACACGGTGTCATACACCCCAGCCCACCGCCTGTAGGCGGCGCGGACGGAATCGGCGTCGAGGGCAGTGTGGCGCTCCCGCGGAAGGGCAGTCTCGAATGGTGGCATGATGTCTCCGCGTAACCCCTAAACCGCGGCACCGCCGGGATCAAGGGCGCGGACGGAACATCTGCATACCATGCAAAGGCTGGACAGGAGCGAGACCAATGTCGCCTTGACTGGAAACGCGGCAGCGTTGCCAGCCACGCGATGAATTGGTCGCTCAAACAAAACCTAGACCGCGCCCTGACATAGTCAGGGCAATCGCGGTCTAGGCCGCGTCCTCGCGGCGGTCGCGCACCTTCACGTAGGCCAGCGCCGCATGCTGGGCGCAGTACGGCTTGCCCGCCATCGCGCCGTCGTCGCAGAAGCGGAAGCTTGCGGTGCCGGGGTCGCCGATGGGCCAGCAGCAGGTCGACATCCGCGCGCTGGCCCGCGGCAACGGCACGGCGCGAAGCTGCATCGGCGCCTGCGGCGACGGCATGTGCCGCCGCGGCGGCGGCGCGATGCGTTCGGGAGCCGCGGCGGCGACGGACGGGACCGAGGCCGCGACAGGCGGCAGGTTCGGCGCCGGCAAGGTCGGGCCGGTCGCGCGCCGGGGCGCGGACCGCCGCGGCACGTGGCCCTCCGGCAGGTCGCGGCGGATCGGCGAAGGGCGGGGCGCCAGCGTCAGGCGGTGCGCCTTGCCGACCACCGCGTTCTTGGTGATGCCCATGCGCCGGCCGATCTCGGCGGTGGAATGGCCGTCCTGCCAGAACTGGCGCAGGCGGGCGATCGTCTCCTCGTTCCAATCCATTCCGGACTTCCTAACCATTCAGTTTCGCAACGGATGATAACGCCGTGAAACTGCGAGGGATAGGGAAAAACGTTAACATGATGCAAACAGTTGTGGATAACTCGATTAGAATAACAGTCGCTTACGTAGCAGGCCATGCACTCCCTTCTCACCATTCACCGTCTGCGTGACGTGGAAGTCCACCGCCATCGAGCAGAACTGGTAGGCCTGGTCCGGCGACAGGCTGGACCGGGCGCAGATGAAGGCGATCATCTCCCGCAACGCCTGCTTCATCGCCAGGTCCAGGTCCTCGTTCATGCCCATCGAGATGTAGTGGGTGGGCGTTTCCGCCCGCGGAAAGCGGAACGGCGTCGCCTCCGCCCCCGCTCCTGCCTTGTGCAGCACGAAGGTGAACGTGCCGGTCAGGCAGGTTTCCAGCGCGTTGATGCACACCTCGCCGTCCCCTTGCACGCCATGGCCGTCGCCGGCGGAGAAGTTGGCGCCGGGCACCCAGACCGGCAGGAACAGCGCGGACCCGGCGCCGACCTCCTTGTTGTCCAGGTTGCCGCCGTGCTCCCGCGGCTCCTTGGTGGAGATCGCGCCGTAGGCGGGCGGCGGCGCCACGCCCATCACGCCGAAGAACGGCGCGAGCTTCAGTTCGGTGCCCCAAGGCATCCGGCACGTGCGCGCGGCGCGGTCGATGGCGATATGGCTGAGGAACCGGCGCGGGAAGTCCTCCGGCAGCGTGCCGGCAAGCGGACGGTGGCCGCAGAACCCCCAATCGGCGCCCAACTCGATCTTCTCGATGCGGACCTCAAGCGTGTCGCCGGGTTCCGCGCCGGCAATGGCGACCGGGCCGGTCAGGATGTGCGGGCCGAGCCGGGGCGGCTTGGCGGCATGGATGGCGGCGAGCGCCGGGGGTATCTTGAGGCTGGAACCCTCCGGCGGCATCACGTCCGGCGCCCCCGTCACGCACTCCAGCACGACCGTGTCGCCGCTCTGCACCGTCAGCACGGGTGCATAATCGGCGCTGAACGTGCCCCAGCGGATGGTTTCGGGCGTGGCGGCGACGCGGTGTTGGGCCATGGCTGCGCTCTCTGTTCCGGCTTAATGACGAGCAGTCCGTGCAATTCGTGTGCCGACCGTCAGGCCGCATCGGGCTGGACCCGGCCGATCACCCGGGCCGCCTGCAGCGCCGCGAGCCGCCCCGCGTCCAGGCCCAGCACGCCGCGCAGCACCGCGTCGTTGTGCTCGCCTAAGCCCGGCCCGGCGCCGCGGATGCGCCCCGGCGTGTCCGACAGGCGCGGCGCCGGGGCCTGCATCCGCAACTCCCCGAGCTTCGGGTGCATGACCCGCGCGATGGTGTCCCGCGCCTTGAAGTGCGCGTCCTCCAGCATCTCCGCCCCGCGATAGATGTCGCCCCGCGGCACCCCGGCCTCATCCAGCAATGTGCCCAAGGCCACGCGGTCCTGTCCGAGGGTCCACTCGGCAATCAGCGCGTCCAGCTCCGCCTGCCGCTCGCCGCGGGCGTCGTGGGTGGCAAAGCGCGGGTCGTCCGCCAACTCCGGCCGGCCCATCGCGGCGGCCAGGCGGCGGAACACCGTGTCCTGGTTGGCGGCAATCAGCACGTAGGCGCCGTCGCGGGTGGGATACACGTTGCTCGGCGCGATGCGCGGCAGGGTGGCGCCCGTGCGCTCCCGCACGTAGCCGCTGTAGGCATACTCCGTGACCAGGCTTTCCATCACGGCCAGCACCGCCTCGTAGATCGCGCTGTCCACCACCTGCCCGCGCCCGGTGCGCGCCCGGGCATGCAGCGCCATCATGCCGCCCAGGCAGGCGAAGGTGGCCGCGAGCGTGTCGCCGATGGAGATGCCCATGCGGCTCGGCGGCGTGCTGGGGTCGCCGACGACATGGCGCAGCCCGCCCATCGCCTCGCCAATCGCGCCGAACCCGGCCTTATGCGCGTAAGGCCCGGTCTGCCCGTAGCCGGACACGCGGATCATCACCAGCCGCGGGTTGACGGCGGCGAGCGCGTCGTAGCCCAGCCCCCACTTCTCCATCGTGCCGGGCCGGAAGTTCTCGATCAGCACATCGCTTCCGGCAACCAGGTCGCGGATCAGCGCCTGCCCGTCCGGCTGCCGCGCGTCGATCTCCACGCTCTTCTTGCCGCGGGCGATGACGGACCACCACAGGGACACGCCCTGCGGCTTCTCGTGCCCCCACTCCCGCATCGGGTCGCCCTTGCCCGGCGGCTCCAGCTTGATGACCTCCGCGCCGAAGTCCGCCATCAACTGGCCGCAGAACGGCCCGGCGATAAGCTGCCCCATCTCGACGACCCGGAGGCCACGAAGCGCCCCCTCGGGTTCTGGGTTATCCTGGTGCATCGCCTCTCCTGCGAGATCGGTCAAGGATGCTGAGGTTCTGCGCCCATCGCTGTCAAGCCGGCCCGGTGCGGCGTCGGTGCCGGGCCGGCCTATCCCACCCAGGCCGGGTCTGGCTCCAGCCCATCCAGCCGCGTGAGGTCGGCCGTCGTGTGACCCGAGGCGTCCCGTGTGACGGCGTCAACGAACCGCTGCCCGAAGACGACATCGTTCGGGCCATACATCCGCACCTCCTGGACCTGCGCGCCCAGCGACTGGTCCCGTCCGTTGATCGAAAGGAACAGCCGCACGTCCTCGCGCATGAGGCGCCCGGGATCATAGCCATGCAGCGGGCTGGAATCGTCGATGGCGTGCATCACCGTCCAGGTCAGCACGAACACCTGCATCTCTGCGCTGCGCAGGGCAAGGTCGTGCAGACGCCGGAACACCTGGCCTTCGCTGGTTTCTTCGGACAGGAGGACGCCAAGCTGCACCTTCATCTGCGTCAGCAGCGTAAGCCGTCCATTGCCCAGCCGCAGCATCAGCGTGGGCTGGCCGTTGTGCATGGCGACGACGGCACGGGTCGAGTAGAGGACCTTGGATTTCGGCCGGGAAAACCGGACGAACAGCAGCCCCGTGAGAACCGCGGTCAGCGCCATGCCGGCAAGGATCTCGAATGCCGAGACGATATGGCCATAGGTCGTGCCGGGCGACATCGTGCCGTAGCCGACGGTGGCCAGGGTTTCGAGGCTGAAGAAGAACGCGTCGGCAAATGCCCCTGGCCGCGCATTGGCGATGGCGCCCGGCTGCGCGAGGTAGAGCAGGGCGAAGACGACGTTGACCGCGACCTCCGCCAGCAAGGCCGCTAGCGCGAAGCCGGGCCAGGAGAGGCTAAGCGCGACGTGATACGGGTCGCGCAGGTCGAAGCGGGACACGCCCCGCGCCGAGACCTCGAACGCGCCGAGCTGGACGCGTCGGGTCGCGCTGCGGCGCGGCAGCGTCAGCCCGGTTGCTTGGCGGCGTCGGCCGTGGGCAGCGGCTCCGGATTGGCCGACAGCGAGCGGAGGTAAGCGATCACGTCCGCCCGCACCTTGGGGTCGGCAATGCCGGCGAAGCTCATCTTTGTGCCGGGGGCGTAGGCGCTCGGCTTGAGCAGCCACTTGTCCAGCTCCGCATAGGTCCAGTCGCCTTCCTTGCCCTTCAGCGCGGCGGAGTAGGCATAGCCTTCGTGATGCGCGCGCGGCGCGCCGACCACGCCGTAGAGGTTGGGACCCACGCCGTTCTTGCCGCCCTCGGCAAAGTTATGGCAGGCGATGCAGCCCAGCTTCGTGGTGTCGGACTTGCCGGCGTCCGGGTTGGCGGAGGCCAGCAGGGCCGTCACGTCCGCCCCAGCGGCCGGAGCGCCACCCGGCGCCGGATTGGGCGAAGCGTTGGCAACGGCGGCACCCTTGGGCGCGGCGGCATCGGCCTTCTGCGCCGGGGCCGGCGGGAAGGGCACCGGATCCTTGGCCAGGCTGTGCAAATAGTCGATGATGTCGGCGCGCTTCTTCGGGTCCGCCAAGCCGGCGTAGCTCATCTTGGTGCCGGGCGCGTAGGCGCTGGGCTTCTTCAGCCACTCGTTCAGCTCGTCATAGGTCCAAGGGCCTTCCTTGCCCTTGATCGCCGCCGAGTAGGCGTAGCCCTCCATGTGGCCGTGCGGCCCGCCGACGACGCCGTACAGGTTGGGGCCGACGCCGGCCTTGCCGCCCTCGTTGAAGCTGTGGCACGCGACGCAGCCGGCGCTCTTGACGCCCGCCTCGCCGCGGCCCGGGTCGGCGGACACCAGCAGGGCGGCAATCGGCGGCTCCGCTTCGGCAGGCGCCGCGGCGGCGGTCTGCTCGCTGGGCAGGTCAACCTTGATCGCGGTGCCTTTGATGGCCTTCGGATGTACCAGGGCGTCGCTGATCAGTCCGGACCCCATGAAGGCGATGCCCGCGATCAGGAACGCGGCAACCGCCTTGTTGACTTCCATGCTGTCCATGCACGACCCCTGCCCTTCGTCGAAACCAATTTCCGCGGAAGCGGTCGCATAACGGGCGGCGCATCGCAACCCGCACGGCGAAACTTCCTGCGTGAGTTGGATAGGATGGGGAGAGATCGAAAGCCAGCAAGGCCGAAACGCGAACGGGGCGCAGCCGCATCGGCCGCGCCCCTTTCCAAGCGTTACTCGTTCCAAGCGTTACTCGGGGGCCTTTCCTTGGTCCCCGGGCACCGCCCGCTCCATGGCGCCTCCCGGCGGCGTCCAGGCGGCGTTGAGGTAGGCGATCCCCGCCGCGCCGGGATGCGCCAGCGACTGGAAGTCCTTGAGCATGCTCACGCCATAAAGCGGCTTGAACACGCCCTGGTGGCAGGTGGCGCAGGCGAGCTTCGGCGCGTCGCCCGCAGTGCCCAGCCGGTTGGCCGGCCAAGCGTTGGTGAGCGACTTCAGGTAGTCGTTGTTGAGGTCCCGCACCATCCGGATGCCGTACCACGCCGACACGCGCTGCGGCGTACTCTGGCTCCAGTCGCTGAACGACCGGCTGTTATGGCAATACGTGCAGTTCACGCCGAGCGACTGGGAGAAGTGCATCATCAGCGCCCAGGTCCACTCGGTCTCCTTGATCGAGTGCCGGTTGCCGCCGGGCAGCGCCTGGTCGCCCTGGACGCGGATCGGGTAGTCCTTCTCCAGATACGGGGTGAACGGGTCGAAGGGCAGCGAGTCGTTGTCCGCGTTGCGGGCCACGATGTTCTTGCCCGTCGTCGGCCCTGCCGAAACCATCATGCCGCCCGGCGTCTTCGGGCCGGGGTCGTTGAACCACACGTTGCTCGGGATGGGGTTGCCGCGGTGGCAGGTGTAGCAGGTCACGCCGGTCTGCTGGACGTGCGGCTGCCAGTTGGCGTTGATGTTCTGCGTCATCTGCACCATGCGCCGGGACACGATCTTGGTGTAGAGGTTGTCCTCGGCCATGTTGGCGGTGTTGTGGCAATAGGCGCAGCCCTGCTTCGGCGCCACCCAACTGGTCAGCGACACCATGAGGCGGGTGAACTGGCCGACGCTGAGGTCGCCCAGCACCTGCACGTTCCGTACAGGAACACGATGGAGAGCATGTGGAACGGGTTGTAGAACAGGTTGCCGTAGCGGATGGAGAACGCCGCGGTCCAGTCCAAGTGCGGGAAGATGCCGAACGGCACCGCCTCCCCCCAGCTTCCCATCAGCAGCGGCCGGATGAAGCCGAGCACCAGGTAAAGCCAGATGGCCGCCGCGAACGCCCAGGCGACATGGGTTCCCATGCCGAGCGCCCTCGCCCGCATGTATACCCGCGTCCACCACAGCAGGATCGACGCGGTAAGGAAGAACCCGGCCAGCAGCCACCAGCCGCCCTGCCCCAGCGGCGGCAAGTGCAGGCCGAGGCCCGGCGGCGGCGGCTCCAGCGCCAGCCACGGCAGTTGCCGGATGAACTGCACCGGGTCCCAATCCACCGACGCCCACATGTTGAGGCCGATGATCTCGAACGCGATGAAGCCGCAGATCAAAGAGGCGACGCCGGTGATGCCCAGGTAGAGCGGCCCGACCTGCGCGTCGCCCAGTATTCCGAACAGGTGGATGTAGAACGGCTTGCCGGACCGGGTCCAACTGGTGCCGGTGACAGGCACCCCGGCATAGACGGGTCCGCGGACCTGGACGCGGGTGAACAGGTTCTGGTACTCGGCCATGATTTCCCCTCCCCTTCCTTCGTTACCGCCAGATCGGCAGGTTGAGCCACCAGCCCCACCATTCCGGCCAGCCGCGCGTCCAGAACGGTCCGCTGATGATGATGCACACGGCACTCCAGAACCCGGCGGACAGCGCCAGGAACAGGCCCAGCCGGTGGATGCCCAGCGTGCCGATGGACCAGCCGATGGTGTCGCGGAAGAACGTGTTCTCATGCTCCGCCGTCTTCACCGCCTGGCCCTTGGGCGGGTTCGCCGCCGACAGCACCAGCGCGCCGTGCAGCGACAGCGACAGCGTCGTGGTGAAGAAGAACGTCACCGCCAGCATGTGCGCCGGGTTGTAATGGAAGTGCAGGTATTGGTAGCCCGTGTTGGACACCCAATCGAGGTGGCTCAGGATGCCGTACGGGAAGCCGTGCCCCCAGGCGCCCATCAGCACCGGGCGGATCACCACGAGCGAAACGTAGGCGAAGATCGCCACGCCGAAGGCGAACGGGATATGGTAGCCCATGCCGAGCTTGCGGCTGATCTCCACCTGGCGCAGCGCCCAGGACACGAAGGCGCCGATGGCGCAGATCGTGATGATCTGCCACAGCCCGCCCTCCCGGAGCGGCGCGAAGCCCAGGCCGTAGCGGAGATCCGGGGGCGCGATGTTGATGCGCCAGATGTTCCAGTCGCCGCCGATGGCCGCGCCGTAGATGATCAGCGCGGTCCCGAGCGCCGAAAAGAAGATCGACGTGACGCCGAAGAAGCCCACGTAGAACGGGCCGACCCAGAAGTCGAACAAGTCGCCGCCGACCAGGGTGCCGCCGCGGACGCGGTACTTCTCCTCAAACGTGAGCATCGCCATGGTGAAAACCTTCTGGTCGAGCGGGATGCGGGCGGTGGGCGGCGCCGGGATGTCCCGGCGGCGCCCACTGCCACGGCTTGGGTTACTGTAGGCGTTACCTGGGCGCCGCTTGCGGCAACGGCGCCAACTGGGCCGAATTGCCGCCGCGCACGGGGCCTTCCAGCCAGTTGAACCGGCTCGTGCTGAGCAGGATGAAGTGGATCAGCAGGGCCAGCACGAACAGGAACACGGACAGCGCGACCAGCACGCGACGCGGATCAAAAAGCAGCCATACACGCCACATTGGAGGCCTCCCCTACGCCAGGAACGATTTCACGAACATCACGCCGTCCAGCATCGTCTGCTGGCCGACATAACCATTCGGCCCGGGCAGCCACGGGCGCCACTGCCAGACCAGGAAGTGCGCGACGATCGCGATCACCGTGAAGACGATGAAGCTGGTGACGAAGATGCTGTGGAACTCGCGCGCCTCCGAGTCGGTCAGGCCCGAGCTCGAACTGGCCCGCATGTTGACGTCAGACATGGTTGGAACCTCCTTCTCCTGCTGTGGCCGCACTTCTCCCGTGCGGCAGGGCCTCGCCGTGGCGCACGCCACAGCCACCGTCCGGAGGGCAGCGCCCGCCGGAAGTCTTGCGCCCGGACGCCTGGCGTCCGGGTATGTCGCGCCTGGCGCTCACGCGGCCCGGCCCGCGGCCATCGCGGCCAGCGATTGTTCCACGCGCACCGCCGTGACCCGGCCCTCCCGCGCCCGCTTCGCGTCCCCCTCAACCCGGTCCCGCGCCCGCTTGGCGGCGGAGATGCGCAGCAGGAACGGCTCGGCCTCGACGTGCTGGTCCAGGAGCGCCACCGCGCTGTCGTCCCACGGCCCGGCGTTCCACTCGGCCGCACTCACCGGCGTCGGCTCCACCCGGTCCATGTCCGTGCTGAGCGGCAGGATGTGGAACAGCGCGTCGAACAGGGCGTTGCAGAACTCCTGGACGAGGTAGGTGGCACCCGCGTAGCCCATGAACGGCGTGCCCGTGGCGCGGCGGACCACGGCGCCGGGGAAGGAGGCGGGGATGTACATGCAGCGCGCTCCCTGCTCCGCCGCATACATCCGCTCGTTGTACGAGCCATACAGGATGAACGGCGGCGTCTTGCGCATCGCGGCGCGCACCGCCGCGTTGTCGGGCTTCGTGCCGGCGGTGCGGCTGAAGCTGAACGTGCAGGGGATGCCCAGCTCGCCCTCCAGGAAGCCCCGCAGGCCGCGCGCATAGGTCTCGGTCGCCACCACGGCGAAGCTCGCGGTCGCGAAGAAGTCCTGGGTGACGCTGCGCCACAGGTCCCACACCGGCTTGATCGTCGTGTGCTTCTCCGCCTCGATGAACGGCTCGGGGTCGATGCCGGTCAGTTCGCCGAGCTTGCGAAGGAAATTGGTCGTGGCGAACAGGCCGATGGGCGCCTGCAGGTATGGGCGGTCCAGCTCCTCGCAGAGCTGACGGCCGAACTCGCGGTACAGGCAGATGTTCACGTCGGCGTCCGGCAGCCGCGCCACGTCCTCGATGTGCGCGCCCAGCGGGAACACGAGGTTGATCTCGCAGCCCACGCCTTCCACGAGCCGGCGGATCTCGGCCAGGTCGGACGGCATGTTGAAGGTGCCGTAGATGGGTCCGATGATGTTGACCCGCGGCTTCGCGCCGGGCGCACGGGCGGCTCGGGGCTTCGGCTTCGCCCGCTTGGCGCCGAACTCGGTCCACAGCCAGTAGATCGCCCGGTCCGCCGCCTGCCACTGGTCCTCGTCGATGGTGCGCGGGATGAAGCGGAGCAGGTTGCTGCCCTCCGGCGTGACCCCGCCGCCGATCATCTCGGCGATGCTGCCGGTCACGAC
>JAABUQ010002186.1_pt1 | contig 39493 bp, 35 predicted proteins | sample 5560001 | NCBI WGS metagenome assembly JAABUQ01 (sample SAMN10711888, study PRJNA513371) | rock metagenome | isolation source: Antarctica rocks | place: Antarctica: Victoria Land, Finger Mt nord | collected 2015-12-18
GCGGGTTCATGCGGTTCCTCCTTGGTGGTGTCAGCTACCAACAAGAGTGCTGCAGAACCCGTTTCCTTTCAACTCCGCTGTCCACGCTTCATTGGGGTGCTACCCGGTGCGCCGTGCCGTGGCATTTGGTGGTTCGAGCGAGGTGATTTTCAAAGGGGCGAAAGACGTTGACGCGGCAAAGGCGGTGATCAAGGACCGCACGGCGCCCCTCGAATCGCTGCTGACGATTTATGAAGGGTCGAACCCTGGCAACCGCGATGCCTTTAACCTGCCCCAGCAGCAGCAACGGCTCAAGGACATCAAGTTTCTCAACATCACCACCGAGATGCTGCAGTATGGTGTCCAGTACCCTGCAATTCCCGAAGCCTCAGACATTATGAACCTCTACGTGCCGCAGATGATGCAGGACGTGATGACCAAGGCGAAAACGCCGGAACAGTCCGCGAAGGACACGGCGAAAAAGGTCAACGACCTGCTCGCCAAGCGCAAGTAGCCATATGCACTGCCGAATGCCGGATGGGTGGGCTATCCCACTCGCCCGGCATTCGGTGTTATGATAGGCGAACTCAGGGTTCGGGATTTCGCATTCGCTATGTTGGAGGCGACCGTGGCAACGGCAACACAAACGATGCGCGCGCCGGGTGTCGCCGCGCGGCGCGCGGCGCGCAGCCCAAACGTGTTCCGTGAGATGTGGGAACATCGCGCGGACTATCTGTACATCCTGCCGGCCCTTGCGGCGATGGGTGTCGTGATCCTCTACCCGCTCATAAGAATGTTCATCATCAGTTTCCAGTACACGTCGCCATACACGGGTAAGACAACATGGGTAGGGCTGGATAACTTCAAGGACGCGGTTTCGGACGAACACTTCGGCCTGATCGTCGTGAATACGCTGATCTGGACGGTGGCGAGTACGCTGCTCGCCCTTCTCCTGGGCATGATCGCGGCCCTCGCGATCTCGCGCCCCCTCGCCGCGCGCCCCTTTACCCGTCGCGGACGCATCACGCCCTGGATCGTCAGCGCAGTCCTCGCCGCCTTTATGCTCGCGGTAACGAGGAGCGGCATCCTTGCCCTGCTTGTCCTTGCCGTCGGCATGATCGCGGCGCTCGCGATTTCAAGCCCCCCGCATTTCCGCACCCTGGCCCGTGGTATGCTCATCACGCCGTGGATTATCAGCGCGGTGACGGCGGCCTTTATCTGGAAGTGGATGTATAACGCGGACTCCGGCGTGATCAGCGGGTTGTTGATCCAGTTGCATATCATCTCGCACCCGATCAAGTTTATTGATTCAACAAACCTCGTGCTCTGGTCGGTGATCGTCGCAAATGTCTGGAAGAGCTTTCCCTTTGCGATGATCCTGATCCTTGCCGGATTGCAGACGATTCCTGAGCAACTCTACAATGCCGCGAAGATTGACGGCGCGGGCCGCTGGGCACGCTTCCGCGAGATTACCCTGCCGCAGCTCGCCCCCGTACTCACCGTGACGAGCATTCTGCTCGTGTTCGGGAACATGAATGCGTTCACGTTCATCCAGGTGCTGACCGGCGGCGGGCCGACGTATCACTCCTCGATCTTCGCGGTACAGGTGTATGCACAGGCATTCGTGGGTTCACCGCACTTCGAGTTGGCAGCGGCCCTCGGCGTGATCCTGTTCGTCATTCTCATGGCCTTCGCCGCGATCTATCTGTGGATTCTTGCCCAACAGAGCCGCGTGCGGCCGGTGCTGCTTGAAGCGGAGGAAGGCGGCCTCACCGCCGCAAGTGCGACAACGGGTGGCGTGCAATAATTTCAGGAGTGACGCAATCATGGCAACGATGACGAAACCTCTCCTTCAGCAACAGGCGGTAGACCCGGAACATGCCCGGCTCGTGGCGCGCACCCAGCGCCGTCGCCGGATGGAGACGGTACTGGTTGATAAGGTACTCGTGTATGCCGTACTCGGCGTGCTGATGATCTTCACGATCTTTCCCTTTCTCTGGATGTTCAGTACCTCGATCAAGACCCCGGAAGAGCAATTCGTCAACCCACCACGCTGGGTACCGAACCACATCACGTTCACCGCGTACCGCGCCCTGTGGGATCCACTTGCCGCGAACAACAACTACTTCCCGCGCTACTTTCTCAATAGCCTGATCGTGGGTACCGGTACCACGATCCTGGCGATCCTTGTCGGCATTCCCGCCGCGTATGCGTTCTCGCGCTTCGTGTTTCCCGGTAAGACGATCTTCTTCTTTACGATTCTCGGACGCAACACCTTTCCGCTCGTGGCCTTTCTCGTGCCGTTGTACCAGTTGTTCGTGGCGCTCCACTTACAGAACACCCGCATCGGCCTGATCATCGCGTACCTGACGATCTCGTTGCCGCTGGCGATCTGGCTCCTCAAGGGATTCTTTGACGGTATCCCGAACGAGTTGGAGAAAGCGGCACGTATCGATGGCGCGACGCGGTTCGGCGCGTTCTTGCGGATCATCCTTCCCCTCACCGCACCGGGAGTCGTCGCAACGGCGATCTACTCGTTTATCACCGCGTGGGACGAGTACCTGTTCGCCCTTGTCCTGACGAATAGCCCGCAAATGCGCACGCTGACCGTCGGGCAGGCAGCGTTTGTCACGGAAAATAGCTCCAACTGGGCGGGACTGATGGCCGTGACGCTCGTGATCAGTATTCCCGTTGTGGTGGGTTTCATGGTCTTGCAGCGGTTCTTCGTTCAGGCGCTCACGCAGGGCGCGGTAAAGGGGTAGGAGGAAGTAGTCAATCCTCTTAATAGTGAGAGGATTGACTGCGTGAAAGCCGTCCGAGAATTATCCTGCCCGGCGTTACCACCGAGCATCAACCATTGACTACTAACTACTGACCACCGGAGAAGCGAATGGCGGAAGTTGTTCTGACAAACCTCGTGAAGTCTTACGGTACTACCGTTGCGGTAGATGACATCTCCCTGACGATGAACGATGGCGAGTTCATCACGCTCGTCGGGCCATCGGGTTGCGGGAAGACGACCACGCTGAACATGATCGCCGGCCTGCTGGATATCACCGCCGGTACGATTGCCATTGGCGGGCGCGTGGTGAACGATCTCGACCCGAAAGACCGCGACATCGCCATGGTCTTTCAGAACTACGCCCTGTACCCAAACAAAACGGTGTACGAAAACCTCGCCTTTCCCCTGCGGATGCGCAAGGTAGACAGCTCGCAAATTGACGGGCGGGTACGGGCGGCGGCAAAGAGTGTGAGCATCATGGAATACCTCAACCGGCGGCCCCGCGAACTTTCCGGTGGGCAGCAACAGCGCGTCGCGCTCGGTCGTGCCCTCGTGCGGGAGCCGCAGGTTTTCCTGATGGACGAGCCGCTGTCTAACCTCGATGCCAAGCTGCGCGTCCAGACCCGCGCCGAGATCAAGCGGTTGCACCAGAATCTGCACGCCACGATGGTCTACGTCACGCACGACCAACTGGAAGCGATGACGATGAGCGACCGCGTCGCGGTGATGGGCGGGGGCAAAGTGCATCAGTACGGCACGCCGCTGGAAGTGTTCGACACCCCCGCCGACCTGTTCGTCGCCTCCTTTATCGGCTCTCCCGCGATGAACCTGATGCGCGGCACGCTTTCCGTTGAGGGGGGGATCGGTAGCGTGCGCGTGGGGTCGGCGCGCTGGCCGCTCCCCGCGCATCTCGTGGCCACCGCACGGGCACAGAACGCGAGTGCGGAAGTCGCGTATGGCGTACGACACCGCGATCTCATGCTCGCGCATTACGAGACGCCGGGAAGCGTGCATGGCATTGTGTATACCGTTGAACCGACGGGTGACCTGACGTATGTACATGTGCGCGTAGGCGGTGACGTGCTCGTTGCCAGCGTCGCCCCGGAAACGGCATTCATGCCCGACGAGGACGTATGGCTCACGCCAAACCTCAATCGCGTTCACCTGTTCGATACCGCCAACGGCATCGTGGTGCGTGAAAAGACGGCGATTCCGGGCCAGCTACCGCTCGCGGGGTACGCGACCCCAACGATGGCGCTGGATGATCGTCCTGTCAATGTCGCTGCACCGACGGTGCTCGGTTCGAGCGACTAGCTGCGGCAACATGCCTGTCGGGTGCGGGATGCGCGGGTGATTTTTCGCCCCGCACCCCGCACCATGCGCGGTATTCGATTCCCTGTGAGTGATCCGTGTCAGGCCGGTGACGATTGCCTTTGATACGTGTTCGATAGATTGCCCCGCGAAGCCGGGAAAGGAGCCGTGCGTGCTCGATCATCCTGAAGGTCGCCTGCCGCTCGCGGACTTTACCGTACACGCTGCCGCCGTGCTTGAGCGGGTCCGCGTCACCGGTCGCCCCGTTGTCGTGACGCAGGCCGGGGACGCCGCAGTGGTGATTGTGGAAGCGGAGCGGCACCGACATATGCAGCGTGATCTCGCGCTTTTTCGTGCCATTCTTGTGGGGGAGCAGGATGTGCGTATGGGCCGGATCGTCAGCCACGATGATGTGGAAATGCGTCTGACCGCGCTACTGGCGGAGTGAAATGGCAAAGATCGCGTGGAGCCGCACCGCGAGTGACGCGTTTGCCGCGCTTGTAACGCGGGAGCGCGGCATGGCGGGGCAGGCAAGCGCCGATGCGTTGCGTCAAGGCATCGGCGTGCGTGTGCGGCTTCTCCGGGGCTTTCCCGAACTCGGTAAGCCGCTGCCCGAACTGCCGGATGGCGATCTCCGCGAACTGCCCATCGGGCCATACCGCATCCTGTACCGCAACACGAGTGAAACGGTACTCATCCTCAATCTCGTCGAGGCCGAGAACGCCCCTGCGCGCATTTCCGCTCCCACCGGCGATCGGGCGCGTGAGGCGCGGAAGGCTTGATCGTATAACCTTCGTGGTGCATCAGGGGATTCTGCCGTCGCAGTAATCCGTTTTCGGCTCGTATCACGTACAATGGGGACGCATCGCGGGGTGCGATTCGCGGATGCGTGGGCACTTTCAGGTGAGCCACGCATACCGATGGGTAACTTATGCTTGACTGCAAAGCCTTTCGCCGCAACCGAACTACTGGCCACGATGCGATGAACGGAGCGTGTTTTGAACGATGTGATGCGGCAGAATCTGGGGCGGGGGCTGGGGTATCTGGGCCTGCTCCTCGCGCTGTTTGCCGCGCTGACACCGGGATATTTTTACATCGCGGGTGGGCTGGCGCTCGCCTGCGGGCTAGGCGCGGTGGTTTGTGGTGAGGGGTATCTCGGTTTTCTCTCCGTGGGGTTTGGCGTGTTTGGCACGCTCATTGGCCTGATTCTCACGCTGGCCGGGTTTCGCCTCGGTCGGTAACGGGGCCGATAATAGGCAAGATGCATGGAGATTGCGCGATTCATCCAATTCTCTTGACAGCGCCGGGGCTTTGCACTACGCTTCCGATACAGATTCTGGTTACAAGCGTGCGTGGCGGTCGCGGTGTACAAGAGTGCAGTGCGGGCGCGACAAGAGCCGGGAATGCCGCAGGGATCACTGATATCTCGCGGCGCAGGAGGGGGCAGGTATGGCGCGTGTGGCGTTCGATCATATTACCAAGCGGTTCGGTGATTTCTACGCGGTGAACGACCTGAACATCGAGATTCTGGACAGTGAGTTCCTCGTGCTTGTCGGCCCGTCCGGGTGTGGGAAGACGACTGCTTTGCGGATGCTCGCGGGTTTGGAAGAAGTGTCCAGCGGCGAGATTTACATCGGTGAGCGCCGGGTCACCGACCTTGCTCCGAAAGACCGTGATATCGCAATGGTGTTCCAGAACTACGCGCTCTACCCGCACATGAGCGTGTTCGACAATCTCTCCTTCGCGCTAAAGCTGCGCAAGAAGCCGAAGCCGGAGATTCAGACCCGCGTGGACGAGGCGGGCCGGATGCTCGGATTGAAGACCTTGCTGCAACGCAAGCCCCGACAACTTTCCGGTGGTCAGCGGCAACGTGTCGCGCTCGGTCGCGCCCTGGTGCGGGAGCCACAGGTCTTCCTGATGGACGAGCCGCTGTCTAACCTCGACGCTAAGCTGCGCGTCCAGACCCGCGCCGAGATCACGAAACTGCAAAACAACCTGAAAGTCACCACGGTCTATGTGACCCATGACCAGGTGGAAGCGATGACGATGGGCGACCGGATTGCTGTGATGAATGCTGGTGTGTTGCAGCAAATTGACACGCCGCAGATGTTGTACGATCACCCGGCAAACATCTTCGTCGCCGGTTTCATCGGCAGCCCCGCGATGAACTTCGTCGCCGGCACATTGCAGACGCAGAACGGGCGCTTGTTGGTGACGCACGAGAATTACACTGTACCGTTGCCGCTCGATTCTTCCACGGTTTCGACGCAGGAAGGGCTGGCGGCACGCATCGGTAAACCGGTCGTGATCGGCGTGCGTCCGGAAGACATCATGGACCGCCGCGATGCGAACGGCCTCGGTGAAATGGGCGCGATGCCCGCCACTGTGGATGTCGTCGAGCCGCTCGGTAGTGAAGTACTACTCTACCTCGATTATGGCACCGATACGCCGATGGTTGTCCGCGCCGAGCCGCGCTCTCCGGCCAAGCGGGGCGATAAGGTGGAAGTCATCTTCAAGCCGGAACACCTGCACCTTTTCGACGCCGAAACGGAACAGGCTGTTCTGTAAGGCCATCAAGCCACTCGTTTCCGTTCGCCCGCCCCGGTTGCTTCACGCGCCGGGGCGTCGCATTTTACAAATGTCAACATCTGCCGGAAGCACTTCCCATGTGCCGCATGATCGGGTACAAAGAATATGGAATGAATGCCGGAATGGGTTGAGGGGTTAAGGGGGAGTACACATGAAGATCAAGGGGTATGGGGTGGCGTTGCTGCTGGCGCTGGCGCTGGGGATTGCCACGGCAGGCGGAGCAGCGGCAACGAGCATGGTAGCGCGCGTCGCGGGCGGTGGCATCCTTGTGGACGGCACGGGCTTCTATACGAATGAGATGGTGCAGTTGATCGGTATCCAGTACGACGGCAGCACGGTGCCCTTCGGTAACGCGACGGCGAACCGCGCCGGCGCCATTACCGCCACGTTACCCTACGTAGACAACGCACTCTATCAAATTGACGCGCGGGGGTATAGCTCTGGCGCGCACGCGGTCACGGAGATTCTTGGGCGATTGCCATATCCGGTCGTGCCTCCCGGCTATCCGTATGTCACGCCAACCTTTCCCGATTACGTACCCGTGGTGATCAGCCCCACTGGCAATGGAGCGCTACCGAGCACCGGCTACCCGTATACGGGCGCGCCATACGGTGGCCCGTACCCCGGCTCCGGCTTCGGCTACCCGCAACCTCCGAGCGGCACGACGCTGGTGCCCGCGATCAACCCCGGCGGCAATGCCTCGCCCAGCGATTTCAACCTGCCGCCTAACTGCGGCAATACCTGCCGTCCGTAGTGATGGCGATTCCCTTTGCCTGATGCTGCGCGTACCCATTCCGTGGATGGGGCCGGGTGCCCTCCGGGCGGCATGGGCCTTGCCCTTCCTGACTGCCCTCGCACCTGCGGAACAGGCGAATGCTGCAGGGGGACGCTGGCACAAAAGCCGACGGATTGGGCGTGACAACTCCTTCGGGTCATGCGGCGTTGGTATCCCCGGCGGGCAATCGGGGCCGTGGCGGACAGTGACGATGCGGCGTTGTCCCTGCGTGCCTCGTGCGCCGCGCTCGCCGCACTGATTACGGTGATTACCCGCCTGCGCCTTGATGCTGCGTTGGATGAACCGGCACCACCACGGTAGGCAAAGCAGAACGGGCGTCCGTGCGTGAAGGGCAACCAGCTGGCCACGCGCGCAGCATGTGCGACGGATCCCGCTACCTGTGGGCAATCCGTGACCGTCACCCGGTGGGACGGGCAAGGGGAACGATGGGGGCACTCGCTTCACACACTGCGGACTGGTATCACACAGGGTCGCCCCCGGTGCCGCTCCGCCGGGTGCTGATCCGCGATCCTCAGGATGCCTTCGCAACTCCGGCGCTCCTCGCCACCGACCGCACCGCATCACCTGCACCGAGCGTGGCGTGGTTCGCGTTGCGCTAACAGAGGAAAGTGACCTTCGCGGAAGTGCGTCGCTATCTCGGCGTGGAGACCCAGCGGCAATGGACGGCGCGTGCGATTGCGCGAACCACACCCGTGTGACTCGGTCTCTTCGCGCGCGTGACGCTGCTTGCCCATCCGCACCTGACCGATGCCAGACAAGAAATCCGGCAAGCAGTAGGGTAGCGAAAACGCACACTGCTCTTCTCGGACGCACCGGCACGGGGACGACGGGAGACCCGGACGGATGCGGCTTTTTGCTTGTCGGGTGCGGAAGCGGAAATGGTGAAAGTGCCCCGCATCCTCCTCGAACGCTTGACGGACACGCTCTGCTACGTCATCTGATTGGGGAAAGCCCAGCTAAAAGGAAGGGGCCGGAGGCCGCTGGAACACCGGGACGATGGGGGAACATCGTAACCTTGTCCTGTTTCACTCCCCTCCCCTTCGCCCGAAGGGGCCGGGGATGAGGCGGATTCGACGCCGATTTAACCAAGCCCCAGCCCGAAGAAGCCGAGCGCAGTATTGATGAGTAGCGCGACCGACAACAGGCTGACGACCACGGTGGTAACGACGGCAATCACGTTGTATGCGCGACCGTTGCGGTATTCACCCATCAGTTCACGGTTGTTCACGAGCCGCAACACGGAGATGAGCACGAACGGCAATGCCAGCCCGTTGATCAGTTGCGTGACGAGCAACACCTGCACAAGCGGCAACCCCGGAATGAGGGCGACCGCCGCTCCCAGCACGATCAGCCCAGTGAAGATGCTGAGAAACACGGGGGCGTCTCGCCAGCTACGGTTGACGCCTTTCTCAAACCCGAACGCCTCGGACAACCCATACGCGGTGGCGAGGGGCAGCACCCCCGCCGCGAGCAGCGAGGCCCCCAGCAGCCCGACGCCAAAAAGCACCTTCGCGAACGGCCCCGCGAGCGGTTCCAGCGCTTGCGCCGCCTGCGCTGCGCTGTCGATTGATTGCGACCCGTTCTTCACGTAGAGCGTCGCCCCCGTCGCCACGATAATCAGGATTGCCACGATATTCGAGAACAGGCTACCCAGGTAGTTATCCGCCCGTGTCACCGCGAAGTCCTCCGGGCTGACCCCCTTTTCCGCTACCGAGGATTGCACGTACATCTGCATGTAGGGCGAGATCGTCGTGCCAATGATCGCCACCACTGCGAACAGGTACGCTCCAGTGCCACTGGTTGGCACTGGCGGATGTATCGTGTCGTGCGCCACCTGTCCCCAGTCGGGGTTGCCAAGAAAGGCCGCGAATACGTATGACAGCAGCAGTAGCGCCATGCCGAGAAAGACGCGCTCCACGCGCCGGTACGACCCGCGCGCGATCAACACCCAGATCACAAAGGACATGATCGGCACCGCGATGTACTTGGAGACGCCAAACAGTTCAAACGCCGCCGCGATGCCGACGAACTCCGAAACCACGATGCCGCCATTGGCGACTAGCAGCGCGAGCATCACAAAGGCCGTCCAGCGCAGCGAGAACTCCTCGCGGATGAGGTCGGTCAGCCCCTTGCCCGTGACGGCGCCCATGCGGGCGCACATCTCCTGCACCACTGCGAGAGCCGGAATGAGCACGATCATTGACCAGATCAGCCCGTAGCCATACTGCGCCCCGACGTTCGCGTAGGTGGCGATGCCGCCCGCGTCGTTGCCCGCGCTTGCGGTGACGATGCCAGGGCCGAGCAGCGAAAGGTACACGAGCCATTTTCGCCGCGAAACGGGACCGCTCTCTCGCCGGCGGGGACGAATCTGGCGCAGGCGTTCAGCAGCGGCGGGCATCGCCTGATTGAGGGCGTTACGCAGCGAGGGCGTCGTGCGCGGGGAAATTACCGGAACGGGAACCGGTTCATGGACGGTTTCGGCGTCGGACGGCATAGACGGCATAGGGGACCACCTGCGATCATGGAGGGCGCTCCGTTCATTAGGGCGAATGGTCAGGGTTTGAGGGCAGAGGGTCCCGGTAACACCACACGCGGTATCCGGTCTGCTACGAGAATACCCGTAAGCGTTGCCGCCACGAATCGGGCAACAGACGCTCCATCGCGTCATCTACCGTGATGATGCCGAGCAATTCGCCGTTTTCTTCGATCACCGGCAAGGCATACAGGCCATACTCGATCAACTGACGCGCCGCATCGTCCGCGCGATCACGGGGGGAGGCGGCGATCAGGTCCGGCTCCATGACCGCCGTGATCGGCGTCGCCGGTTCCGCGAGCACGAGTTGCCGTAGCGTCACCACGCCACGGAGGTATTCCGGCACGTCATCGTCCGGCACGAACGCAGCGTCCGCCGCCGTGTCCGGGCCATGTTCGACCACGTAAAAGTAATACACCATGTCCGGTTGCGCGTCCGGACTGACCCCCCGGAGATGCGCGAGCGCTTCACCGACCGTGGCATTCACCGGCACGGCGACGTAATCCGTGGTCATCAGGCCACCGGCGGTGTCTTCGCCGTATTCGAGCAGTTCGCGCACGTCGCTCTGTTCGTCCGGCTCCATGAGCGCCAGCAGTTCGTCCTGCTTTTCTTGCGGCAGGTCGGCAAGCACGTCTGCCGCGTCGTCGGGGGCCATTTCTTCCAGGATATCCGCCGCCCGCGCGCTATCCAACCCCTCGATGATCTCCGCCTGGCGGTTATCGTCCAACTCTTCCAGGGTGTCTGCCGCCGTCTCGTCATCGAGCGACGAGACGATTTCCGACCCTTCATGGTACGAGAGGTCTTCGATGATGTTGGCGATTTCCGCCGGGTGCAGCTTCGCCAGCCGGTCGTGCGACACTTTGAGGCGCACGCTGGGCGCGTTCACCGCGAGGTATTCGATGTCCTGCCAGTCAATCACGTCGCCAAGTACCGGGCGGTCGGCCTTGCGCCCGAAGCCGAGTCGCCCCAGCAATGCCCGCGCCCCGACATCCACACCGATCACGCGGTACTGACCATCCACAAAGGCGATCTGAATGTCATTCACACGCACGACGCGCTTGCCATTCACGTCAATGATCTGGCGGTCGAGCACATCGCGGCTGAGAAGGATCTCGCTGTCGCGCCGCTCAAAAGGGTCGAGGTTGATCTTGGTGGTCGAAAGCGTGACATTCCCCGCCGCGATGGAGGCGACATCGGAAAACTTGACGAAGAAATCGCGCCGCCCCTGTCGGGCGATGATGCCATTGAGCGGCGGGTGCCCCTCACCGAAATAGACAAGCAGGTCGTGTGTGGTGGCAATACGCTCACCCGTGCGGTCACGAACCGGTGCGTTGATGAGTTGTGACAGGTAGAGCATGGCCACCCCCTCGCTACGTCCGCGTTCACCCCCATATGCATGGGGACCACTACCCCAAGGCCACGCCCTTCGCCTCCATGGCTGACTATAGCATCTCCGCCGCCGCGCGGCTACCTGCCTACATACGCTCTGACTTCGCACCGGTGGTACTTGTCCCCTGCGGCTCCGTGGGGGATACTGAAGCCTGTACAAACACCCGTGCCGGGGCCGGATGCGCCCCGTTTTCTTTCGGCGCAGAGGGCTACGATGAACGACGAATCCCCGGTATACACCACGCCCGCCATTCAGACGCTGTACCGCGTCTACCGCCCGACGACGTTCAACACGGACGAACTCGTCGGACAGGATCATATCGCGGAGTCGCTCAAGCGCGCGATCAAGTTTGACCGCGTGGCGCACGCATACCTGTTTTGCGGGCCGCGCGGTACCGGGAAAACGAGCACCGCCCGCCTGCTGGCAAAGGCGGCAAACTGCCTGTATCCCGACCCGGATCGCCGCCCCTGCAATGAGTGCGAGAACTGCCGCGCCATCACCGAGGGGCGCACGCTCGATATTGTGGAAATTGACGCCGCATCAAACCGTGGCATTGACGAGATTCGCGCCCTGCGCGATACGGTGCAGGTAACGCCTGCCCAACTGAAGTACCGCTTCTACATCATTGACGAGTGCCATCAACTCACACCCGCCGCGTGGAATGCCTTTCTCAAGACCCTGGAAGAGCCGCCGCCGCACGCGAAGTTCGTACTCTGCACCACCGAGCCGGAAAAACTGCTTGACACCGTTGCCTCGCGGTGCCAGCGGTTCGACTTCCACCGTATCGGGGTGCCGACGATTACCGCCCGGATGCGGGCAATCTGCACGCAGGAAGGTCTCGCCGTCACGGATGAGGCGTTGGAGGCCATCGCGCGGCAGGCGACCGGCTCGATGCGCGACGCCCTCAGCTTGCTCGACACCCTCGCGGCCTATGGCACGACCGGAGAGGGTATCACGCTCGACACGGTGCGCAACGTGCTCGGTGCGGGGTCGAATGAGCGCGTGCTGGCAATCGTGGACGCGCTGGCGGCAAACGACATCGGCGCGGGGATTGCCGCCGTAAACGCTGCCGCCGAGGCGGGGGTGGAGCCGGGGGTCCTCGCGGGGCAGGTCGTGACTGCCCTGCGCACCCTGCTGTACGCCGCATACGCCGTACCGGGAGTGAGCGACCTGGTAGACGCCGCGCTTGCCGAACGGTTGCCCGCCTTCGCCGCCCCCGAACTCGCATACATGACGAAGCTCTTCAGCCAGACGGAGTTTCGCCTCAAGCACACTGCATACGGGCACCTGCCGCTTGAACTTGCGGTGGTAGACGCGGTGCTCCTGCGTACCGGGCAGGCACCGTCAGTGCAACCCGCGCAACTCATGCCATCCACGCTAATAGCGACCGCGCCGGTTGCCGCACGGGTTGCCTCTCCGGCGTCTGCCCCTGCCCCGGTTGCCGCCGCGCCTGTTGTGTCCGACCCGCCCGCGATGACCGCTGCTCGCTCCACCGCAGCCGGTCGCCCCGTACGGCCCGTCGCCGTACCTGCACCGCTGTCGCCTATGGACATCGAGGACGACGACGAAATGCCGCCTCTCACGCCGCGTCCCGACGGCTTCCGGCGTGACCGTACGGCGGCATCCGGGACAGCTAGCACTCCGATACCCACGCCGCCCATGTCCGCAGCTCCCGCTGCTCCCATCGCTATACCCGACGCGACGGAACCGGAAACGGATGCGGTCGCGGCACTCACATTGGAGCAGGTAGATAACCTGTGGGGGCGTGTTAAGCTGCGCGTGAAGATGGAGGGACGTTCAAAGGCGTTCGCCATGCTGCATGACACGCACCCGCATGAGATACGGGGAAACACCGTGGTACTCGCCGCGATCGGCAATCATCACTGTGAATACCTCAATCAGGATGATACCCGCCTGTTGCTGGAAAAAGTCATCGAGGAGGTTGTCGGGCAGCCAGTGCGTGTGACCTGCGAGTTGCAGCAGCAGAACGGCGGCGGGAATGCGCCGCCTCGTGCGTCGCGCCCCGCGCGAAACACGGGCGGCGCCGGGAGCGTCCCACCCGCGCCCTTGCTCTTTGAGCCGCCGACAGCGACGCGCGCGGCGACCGTCGCGCCGTCTCCGACCCCGTCACTCGCCGCCACACCCGAACCGTCCACCGCGCGGCAAGAGGGGCGCGCGCAGCGTCTGGGCAACCTGTTCGATGCCCAGACGCTCGACCCGGCGGATGCGCCGCCATTTCCCGACGAGGGATGAGCGCCGCACGCGCGTGGCAGCGGTCAGGAACCGCCGAACTTCGCCGCCTGCTCGGCATACTGCGGCGTGTCCTTCTCTGGGGTGTAATCGAAAAACTCGATCAGGTGCCCGTTTGGGTCACGGATGTAGATGCTGTGCTCCTTGCCGGGCCACTCCACCGGGCCTTCCACCGCCAGCCCCTTCGCTTCGAGCCGTTCCTTGATGACGGGAATCTCTTCCCTGTTCACGCGCAGGGCGAAATGCACATGCGCACCGGGGCGGTCGCCAAACTCCCGCTCACCGGGCAGCCACAAGCCGATGCGCGTCCACTCGCCCGCTTTTAGCCAGACCATGCCCTGGTCCGGCTGCCGGTTCGAGACGGGCATCTCGAGATTTTCGGTGAACCATTTCTCGGCCTCGTCGAGGTTACGCACCTGAAGCGTAAGTTCCGAAACGCCATGCACGTTGATCTCCACCGTACCGCCGTGTCCTTCCCTCTGTCGGATGGAAAAAATTACCACGTCATAATGCGACGCGATGCGCATGGTGCAAGAATAGTGCCGGAAACGCGCGCGATATGCAGACAATACCACTTGCGGGGTAACACTCCGGGGTGGTACAGTGGAGCTATCACGGCGACGCTAAAGAGTGGAAGCGGACGCGTAGGCTGAAACGCACTGTGGGCGGCTGCCGCAGGCAATAATCAAAGGAGATTCACCGTGTTCTTTCGAGACCTGTTGCAACCGACGCACCTGATCATCATTCTCGCGATCGTGCTGCTCATCGTGGGGCCGGGCAAGCTCGTCGGCCTCGGTGGCGCGCTTGGTTCCAGCATCCGCGACTTCAAGCAGGCCACGCGGGACGAAGACACCGATGGAGCGAGCAACAAAACCGCGAGCGGCAACGTGAAGAGCATCGCCGACGATGGCGAGGACGATGCCCCGGTTCGCCCCGCGATTCCCGCCTATGTTCCGTCCAGCGTCAAGAGCGTTGCGGATGACGAGGACGAGTCCGTCACTGTCGCTGCGGGAACAACCGCAAATGGCGTCACGAACGAGACCGGTGTGCCGATCAAGGTCGGTACGACGCGCAAAGCCTACGGGCGTCGCTAGTTTCGCTTTTAACTTTCAGTGATACGGCGGGCCGGGAAATCAATTTCCCGGCCCGCTTTGTGTTTTGGCACTGGAAGTCGCGTTTGCTAAAAGAATGTACTCATGAGTAACTTCTGCAACAAGAAGATAATGAGCCAGACGACCATCGGCGAGAGGTCAACCATGCCGGTATTCGGCATCACCCGCCGGACGGGCACGATGACCGGGTCCGTCACTACGGCAAGCACGCCACCAATCGCAGTGCGCCCTGTGGGATCGAACCACGAGAAGAGCATACGCACGACGAGGGCGATCTGCATGGCGGTCAGCAGGAACCCGAGGATATTGTAGATCAGATACATCCTGTTTTTCCGCCTTTTTGTGGGAGCAAAGCGGGATGCCCGCGCCCCGCCTGCGAAAAATGCTACCGCCGGTGCGAGCGGCTGTCAATTTGTCGCTCCGTGCATCAGGAGCGGGAGACTGTTATGATACTGCCCGGTGTCGTCCTGAATTGCGAGAGAAAAATTGACAGACCGTACCCGTCCCCCATCTGACCGCACGATAGCGGACACTGCCACGGCTCCCCCGCCACCGGCCCGCGCGATTGCCGCGATGCAGGCGGTACTCGAAGTGAGCGCGTGGGTTGCTGCCTCGCTCGACCTCGACCCGCTCCTTGACCGCATCCTCGATGCGATTGAACGTCTCGTGCCCGTCGGGCGTGCCTCGATCACCCTCGATGTACCGGGGCGGGACGTTCTGCGTATCGTCAAGGTACGAGGCGAGTCGGATTACATGACGCGGATGCTGGGGCAAGAGCGGGACATTTTCGGTAGCCTCACGGGATGGGCGTACCGCGAACGCGCGGCGTTGCGCATTGATGATCTCCTTAGCCCGGAGTGGCAACGCGACATTTATATACCCGCCGATCACCCCGACCACCACCTGCGCTTTCGCAGTGTGCTGTTCGTGCCGCTCGTGGCGGACCAATGCGTGGGAATGCTCTTTCTTGGGCGTGAAGGGGTGGGGCAGTTTTCCGCCGAGGATTTGCATATTCTCACCCTGTTCGCGCCGCAGGTCGCCATCGCCGTCACGAACGCCCGACGCTATACCGCCGTGCGCGAGCAGGCGCGCAGCCTGCAAGCCCTCGTGCGTGTGAACACGGCTTTTGCAAACTATAGCGCGACAGACGATGGCGATGCACGGAGCCGGGTCGCGGCGATGCTCGCGGAGATGGCCCCGGAAGTCGTCTCTCACGACGAGGGGCAAGTCTGGCGCGTGGATGCGCACGGTGAGTGGGTGAAGAACGTCGTGCATCTGCATGATGGGCGACCTGCCACCGCGCTTGCCGATACGCGGCCTGGTGAGGGGAGTGTGGGGGCGGTGATTGAACGCGGCGTTCCGGTTCTCCTGAATGCTAACGATGCCGCAGCAGATGCGGGCGGTGATGCGTGTGGCGATGGGCGATTTCCGTACCGCATGATCGTGCCACTCGTGATGACGAAAGCGGCGGCCGGCGCCCTCGTGCTCCAACGTCGGGACGCCCCTTTCACCGATGAAGAGTTTGCCCGTACCCAGATCGTTGTGCAGCAGGCAGCGGCATGCATCGAGCGCGTGGTATTCACGGTACGGCTGCAGGAGCAGAACGCGGCCCTGATCGCCGCGAACCGCCACAAGGACGCATTTCTGACCAACATGAGCCATGAACTGCGGACGCCGCTCAACTCCGTGATCGGGTTCGCGCAAATGCTCGCGGATGGCATCGTCACCGATGAAGCGGATCGTGTCGCGGCGTACACGGACATTTTTGAGAGTGGGCAACATCTCCTTTCGGTGGTGAACAATGTGCTGGATGTGGCGCGCATCGAGTCCGGTCAGGAGCAGCTGATGACCGAATCGGTATCGCTCCCATCGGTGGTCGCGGTAGTCGAGCGGATGTGCGCGCCCCTTTTCGCGGAAAAGTCGCAGCGCTTCACGCTCGATTTGCCGGAACACCTGCCCCCCGTGCGGGCGGATACTGACCGATTGCGGCAGGTGCTGCTCAACTTGCTCTCGAATGCCCAGAAGTTCACGCCATCGGGCGGCGCGGTGACGCTGCGGGCCGAGGTGGAGGGCACGGCATGGGTGCGCATCGCGGTCACGGATACCGGCATTGGCATCGCGCCGGAGCATCACGCGCTCGTGTTCGAGGCATTCCGGCAGGTCGAAACGGGCCGCACCCGTACACAGCAGGGAACGGGGCTTGGCCTCGCGCTCGTCCGGCAACTCGTGGAACTGATGGGCGGCACCATTACCCTGCAAAGCGCACCGGGCACGGGCAGTACCTTTACGGTCACGCTCCCGGTTGCGGAGTAGCCGCCGCACTCGCGCGGTGGAGCACGAACCAACCGACCGCCATCGTACCTGTCAGCGCCACGAGATACGGCATCAGTGATCCTAGCCCTAGCCTTTGCGCGAGTACGCCCGCGATCCACGGGAAAAGCGCCGCCCCCGCGCTTCCCGTTCCTGCGAGAAAACCGACCGCGCTTTGCACCAGCCGCCCCGGCACGAGGGCGGGCAGTAGCGAGATCGTGGTGGGAAAGATCGGCCCCAGACTGAACCCGATCACCAGCAGCCCGATGGCGGTCGCCACGCCCACAGGTACTAACCACATGAGGAGTACGCCCGCGATCACCCCCACGAGGCAGTAGCGGATGAGTCGGACGTTGTCGAACGCGAACCGGCTCGCAACGATTGCCGCCGTAAGCCGCCCAAGCGTGAGGCCAAGCCAGTAGCCGCTCGTCACCCACCCTGAATGCAACGGGTCGCCGTGGCGAACCTCGGTGAGGAAGCTGTACGCCCAACTGCCGACCGTCACTTCTATGCCCACGTATAACAGTAGAAACAGCGCGCCCAGTTGTACGACGCGCAGCCGCAGTGCCGCGCGCAACACATTCGTTTCCGCATCCGGCGCGGCATCACGCGCGGGCGTGGGCGGGATGGACGCCGGAAACAGACGAAGAAAGCCCGCCAGAAGCGCGACGCCCGCGAACGTCCAGAGCAGATAGACGCGGTTCCAGGGTTGTCCGGCGGCAAGCACGCCGGAGGCGACCAGTGGGCCGAGCAGCGCCCCACCACCGTAAAAGGCGTGCAGGTAGTTCAGCAACCCCGTGCTATCCGGGAACGCCGCAGTATAGACATTGATACCCACATCGAGCGTGCCAAAGCCAAACCCGACCACGAGCGCGGCGACGAGTACCGCGATCAGGGGCGGATGCAGGCTGATCCCCGCCGCGCCCACGGCAAACGCCGCCGCTCCCACTGCGAGCGCGCGGCGACGCCCGAAGCGGTCGGCGATCATGCCACTGGCAAATGACGAGGTGAGGTACCCAATCACCATTGCAAGGAAGAGCAGGCTGATGATGCCCTTCCCGACGCCGTAATAGCGTTGCAAGCTCGGCAGCAGCACCCCCGTCGCGCCGTCCGATGCCCCAATTGCGAGGGTAGTGGCAAACGCCAGCATGATTGGCCCACGCGGCACAGCGGGGAGGGAACCGCGCGCCGCCGCACTCCCCTGTGTGGTTGCCATCGTCCCCCCCACCATCGTCCCTTCGGCAACCGCGCACCTGCCGTAGTAAACACCCCGTAAGGGAGCGCGACAACGCACCCCGCAAACAATGGTGCATCTCACCCTCGGCGGCGCACGGACGTTCTGGTATACTACGGTGTTACCCGCTTTCGTCCTTCATGCCCTCAACAGGAGGTCCGCACGCAATGGCTGAACGTGTCGAACGTGTCTCCAGTGACATGCCGGATTGGGAGCGTCCCGCCCCAAAAAGCGACATTCCCTTTAAAGTCGTCGCCAGTTATGAACCGACGGGCGACCAGCCCCTCGCCATCGAACGGCTCGCGCGGGGCTTTGAAGAAGGCTTCAAGCACCAGACGCTGCTCGGTGTCACAGGCAGTGGCAAGACCTTCACGATGGCAAAGGTGATCGAGCGCGCCCAACGGCCCACGCTCGTGCTCGCGCACAATAAGACGCTCGCCGCGCAACTCTACAGCGAGTTCAAGGAGTTCTTTCCGAACAACGCGGTGGAGTATTTCGTCTCATACTACGACTACTATCAGCCGGAAGCGTACATCGCCCGCTCGGATACCTATATCGAGAAAGAATCCGAGGTCAACGAGGAGATTGACCGGCTGCGTCACGCCGCCACGCGCGCCCTGTTCGAGCGGCGTGACACGATCATCGTTGCCTCGGTCTCCTGCATTTACGGCATCGGTGCGCCGGAAGAATACGGCAAAACGGTTGTCTCGCTGCGCAAGGGTGGCACAGTGCGGCGCGAGCGCGTACTGCGGCACCTGGTAGATATTCAGTATGAGCGCAACGACGCGACGCTCGTGCGCGGCAGTTTCCGCGTGCGCGGCGACACGCTGGAGATCTTTCCTGCGTATGAAGAGATCGCCATGCGCATCGAACTCTGGGGCGACGAGATCGAGCGCATTACCACCGTAGACCCGCTGACGGGCGAGGTATTGGGCGAGCATACCGCGACGGACATCTACCCCGCCAAGCACTTCGTTACATCGCAGGAGAAGTTGCAGGCGGCAATGCGCGACATCGAAGAAGAGATGGTCGCGCAGGTCAAGCTGTTCGAGTCGCAGGGCAAGCTCATCGAGGCGCAACGCATCAAGCAGCGCACGATGTACGATCTGGAAATGCTCTCGGAAGTGGGCTACTGCGCGGGCATCGAGAACTACAGCCGCCCGCTCGCCCGCCGCCCCCCCGGTTCGCAGCCCTGGACGCTGCTCGACTACTTTCCCGATGACTTTCTGCTCTTTGTGGACGAATCCCACATCTCGCTCCCCCAGGTGCGCGGGATGTACGGCGGCGACCGCTCACGCAAGGAGCAACTCGTGCAGTACGGCTTCCGCCTGCCGAGCGCGCTCGATAACCGCCCCCTGATGTTCGATGAGTTTGAACGGCATCTCAACCAGACGCTGTACGTTTCCGCGACCCCCGCCGATTACGAGATGCAGCGCACGCGAGAGACGGGGGCGTCTGTGGTGGAGCAGATCATCCGGCCCACCGGGTTGCTCGATCCCGTGATTCATGTGCGGCCCACCGACGGGCAGATTGACGATCTGCTGGAAGAGGTGCGCATGCGGGTGGCGAAAGAGCAACGCGTGCTCATCACCACGCTCACGAAGCGGATGGCGGAAGACCTCACCGACTACCTCAAGGAGATGGGCGTCAAGACCCAGTACCTGCACCACGACATCGAAACGCTGGAGCGCATAGACATCCTTCGTTCGCTGCGCCTCGGTGTCTACGACGTGGTCGTCGGCATCAACCTGCTACGCGAAGGGCTGGACTTGCCGGAAGTCTCGCTCGTGGCGATCCTCGATGCGGACAAGGAAGGCTTTTTGCGCTCGGGCCGCTCCCTCGTGCAGATCATCGGGCGGGCGGCGCGGCACATTGACGGCACGGTGGTGATGTACGCGGACAAGCGCACGGACTCGATGAACTTCGCGATCAGCGAAACGGACCGCCGCCGCACGATTCAGGATGCCTACAACAAGGAACACGGCATCACGCCGCGCGGCATCGTCAAGGAGATACGCGACCTCACCGACCGCGTGAAAGCGGTGGCGGCGGAAAAGGGCCTTGTCACCGAAGACGGCGTGATCGCGGAGGTGCCGAAGGAAGAACTGACGCGCATGGTCAAGGACCTGGAAGGGCAGATGAAGCTCGCCGCCAAAAACCTCGATTTCGAGCGCGCCACCCTGCTCCGCGATCAGGTCGTCGAGTTGCGTCGCCTCCTCGTGGAGTAGGCGGGGCTAAGCGGAGTAAGTGGACACTACGTACCGTCACGACGCAATCAGCCTGCGGCCTTCGTCTCTCAGTGCGGAGGCCGATATATATCTACCAGATGCGCCAGACGTCATGCGGGCGTATGCGCACTGGCTTCCAGCGGCCGTTACCGGGAACGATATGCGGTACTTCTCGGTATACGAGGACATACAACTCGTCGGGCAGGTATATCTGCATGACATTGACTGGCAGTCCGGCGAAGCGCTCATTGGCTATGATCTTTTCGAGCCGCGATTTCGCGGTCGTGGAGTTGGCACGCACGCACTGATGCTGCTTCAGCAGTACGTGGTCACATCTACGTCGCTCACATCGCTGATAATCATTGCCACAGAGGGCAATTACGCTTCGCGGCGCATCGCGGAAAAGTGCGGGTTCGTTCCTACAGGCGCGGCCCGCGAGAACCCGCGGTGGGTCGTGTTGCGATGGGATGTGCGGCGACCATCGGTGTTACGTGACCGCGACCTCGAAAACGATGCTCTCTGAAAAATACGGGCCGTCGGCTTGCAGCACATAGCAGCCGGGGCCGGCGACACCGAGGCCGGCGGCGGCAAAGCGCCAGTCGTCTTCCGCCTCCGTAAGGGGCACATCGGGGGCGGCTCCGAACCGCAGAGCGTCAAGCATCGTGGGGCCATCGTGGGCAAAGCGGACGATGTTCGGGCCATTGATTTGCTGCCCGCGTACGAGTACAGGGCTGCGAATATCGGGTGCGACCGCCCAGATCGTCCGAGTGGTATACAGGTCGCCGATCCGGTCGTAGCTATGAAATTGCGCCACGCCCGCGTGTCCGAGGGTGAGGAACACCGGCCCACTGCCGAGTGACGACCCGATGCGCTCGACCGCGATTGGGCCGACCGGGGAATGGGGGCAGGCTTCCCCGGCGCCAACAGTAGGCAGATTCAGTGGACGGGCCGCCAGTTCCGCGTACACCGCGTCGTTCTCGTCCGCACGCACGTATGCAGTCTGTCCGATGCCTGCGATCAGTGCAAGGGCGCAAAACGCGACCGCGAACCGGTGGCGCAGCGTGGTGAACGGCATCCGTGGTTTTCCTCTCCGATACGTACCCATCACGCGGGCGGTATCGCTGCTTCCGCCCCGCACGCCAAGCGGGTATGCAAACGCCGACGTCACCGCCGTGGTTCGCCGCGTTCGCGCTCCCGGCGGGCAATAGCGGCGTTGCGGGCGTGCGCCTCGGTGTAGAAATCCGGCGCATCCGGCGGCGCTTGCCAATCGAGATCGGGATCATCGAGCAGCGCTTCGAGATACTCCGCGTTGTCGAGGAGCAGGTCTACGTCGCTGATTGGGCCGTGCGACGGGATCACCGTGACAACGTCTTCCCGTGCCGCCCACTGCCGCAACATCGCCGCCCACGGCCCAAGCGGGCCGTCCTGTGCCGTGGGGATCGGCCATTCCGCCGCATCCCCCGTGATGAGGATGCCCAGTTCCGGCAGATGCATGACCACTTCATCTGCGGTATGCCCCGGCAGATGTTGAATAGAGAGCGTCAGGCCGCCGAGATCAATGTCCATGAACTCCGTGAAGGTGACAGTCGGGGGGGTGATAACCACATTGTCGAACTCGCCCGGTTCTTCCGCCCGCTTCCGGGCAAGCACGCGCGGCCCTTGCCCAAGCATGGACGCGCGGCAGAGACGGTGCGCGATGATCGTTTCATTGGCAAAGGCCCCATTGCCCCAGGTGTGGTCCCAATCCCCATGCGTATTGACGACGAACGCGGGCAGACCGCGATTATCAAGCAGATCAAGCACCAGATTCATGTCTTCCGGGCGGGCGAGCGTGTCTATTACCGCCGCACACCCCGTTCCATACACCACGAGAGAACACACATTCACGCCGTCCGGGAGCGCCCGCTCGGCGATCCAGATGGCAGGGGTGAGGTTGCGGAGTGTTACTCCGCCTTCCGAGGTCGTGCGGTTCACCATGATGCGTTCCGATAATGCCGGGGGATGGGAATATGCATGGCAAGCCGGGCTATCGGCACGACACCTACGACATCATCAAAGGCAATGGAGCGCGACGCACCAAATCTAGCCGGTGCGATAGGCAAGGCTGCTACCCGTGCATTCCGCACAATCCGTGCATCCTGCACCAAAACTTCTTCGGTCACACCCTTGCTCCCCCCCGTGTCGCTCATTCCACCGCAGTATGGTACCGTATAATACGGCATCACGGAAAGAGCGGATTATCGGCATTTGCCCTCGCAGCGTTTCCATTCATGCAATAATGCCACGTTTTCCATGCGTATGCGAAGGGTTGACCGGGAACACAGGTGGGGCAGAGCGGGTCGGTATTCATCGTGTTTATTATATTGTCAATGACCAAGGCGGCGCGGCGCTTACAAAGATTGCAGGGTGTATGGAACCGGGGCCAACGGTTTTCATGATCCCCAGGCATCTGGAAAATCGGTCCCGGCATTTGCGTTGGGCCGTACTCGCACACGCCCTGCTGGAACCGGCCGCGATCTGGACGCCCGTACTTGCAGGAGCGCGGGGGCGATGGATTGTGTTGATCGGTGTGCCAATCCTGCTCGGGTTGTATGCCCTTCTGCAAGCGCCCGCCCTCGGTGCGCCCCGCACGATGCGGCGACGCTACCGGCGGATCACCGGTCAGGCAGGGATCGCGGTTGCGGGTATTTTCGCCTTTCAGGCGGTCATCATGGTGCTCTTTGGGCGGCTTACCTGGCTTGTGTTCGGCACCCTTCTCTTTGCCGTCCCCTTGTTGTTTCTGTTGCTGGTCAGTGCCCCCGTCTATGTCGCACCACGGCAGGAAGATGTGTCGCGGGGCGTGTCATAGCTTCGGTAACTGCCCCCAAGCTCCCCAAAGTACCTGTTTCGCGCTTTGACCCATCGCTTGCGCGATGGTATTCTCGCGGTGGAATCCATTGCCGCTGCATCGCGGCGCGTCGTTTGGGCAGGCATGAAGGGGCAATATGGCCGGATACAACCAGTACCGGCGGCGATGGTCTACCAACCTTCCGCCCACACGATCACGGGTGGCTGTCGTCGGGCGCGGGGCTGTCGTGTGCTCGGCACTCCTCGCACTCACGGTCGTGTTGTATATTTTCGGCATCATCGGTGGCGATGCGCGTCACCGCCCCGTAGCCGGTTCCGCCACCGTTGCCGCGCTCGTGCCGCCACCCGCGCCGCTCGTTGTCCCTACGTCTGTTGGGCAGCAACAGCCTTTCGGCGCGCTGCCGCCGGTACAACCGTTCCTGAACGTCCCACAAGGCTTGAACTTCGATTACCGGCTTTCCGGTCCGCTCTCCGGCGGGGCAGCGACGGCGGATGTCTTCCGCATCACCTGGAGCGCCCCTACCGCCGTCCAGGTGGATAAACTGGCGCGGAAACTCGGTCTGACCGGGCCGGTACGCCAGCCAAAAACGGGTACGTATACCGTAGACGGGAATGGCAAGCTCTCGATGGAAGCACGCGGCACGGTGTATAGTCCCCCGACGCCGATTCCCACTTCCGCGATACCACCTGCCGATGATCGGGCGGCAATCAATAGCGCTCGTGGCTGGCTACTCGCGCAAGACCTGCTCCCCCCGGATGTTGGTCTTGTAGATGTGCAGTACAGTACCGGCGCGATCGCGGTCATTTTCCACCCGAAGACGTTGCCGGATGTGCTCTCGTCGGTGCCCGGAGTGCGCGTACAGATGCGGGCGGACGGTGCAATCACTGAAGTAAAGCGCGCATGGCCGAACGAACTCGTTCCCGGAGCGTATGCGCTGATCTCGCTCGATGATGCCTGGGCGACGATCATGCAGCAGGGAATGCCGGAGCTACAGTTGCCACCCGACGCGACCTTTCCCGCCGGTATGAGCGCGCAAACCACGATTGACAATGTTTCCATCGCGTACGCGCTTGCAAGTGGTGTCGGGGGAGATTATCTGCAACCGATCTATCTCTTCAGCGGTCAGGCAACGATTACCGGGTTCGAGAATCCTGTGCCCGTGCGCGTTGCCGTGCCCGCCGTCCGCGACGTGAAGCAGGCTGCCGGGTAATCCGCGTTATCATTCGTCCGAGATCTGCTCACGATCCAACGCGGTACGATTGTGGCACCGGAATTGCAGGGTGGTTTTGCGAGGGCTATCACCGGTTGCTCCTATGCATCGCCCCAATCAGAATGCGCATATTCCTTCCCCATACACCGATTACCGGGACCCCTTGCGGAGTCCCGGTAATCATTCTGGAGCCTTGCCCCGTCCTTCCCACCACTCCCCGAACCGATGTTCCCGAATGAATGTCGCGCAATCGTGCGTCTCTTCACCGGTATAAACGACGAACATCGCGTGATGTGATGGGCACATGCAACAAACAACGCGCCGGGAAAGAACTCCGGCGCGTGATGTTCTCTGAATGCGGTGTAAAAGTGTTACTCGGACACCTTGCGCTTGATGTCATCGGCAGCATTCTTCACGGTGCCCACAATGCCCTGCGCCTTGCCCTTCGCTTCGTCCCTCTGGCCCTCAGCGAATGCGTCTGCATCACCTGTCTGGCGTCCGTATTCCTGCTTCACGGCCCCCTGAAGCTGGTTGAGATCGCCTTTCAGTTTGTCTCCCGTACCACTCATCGTCGTTACTCCCTTCCTGAGAGCATATCGTATCCAACACGGTTCGTAGTACCGTGTTCACCTTCCGATAACGCATGTGCCATGCCAGCAGCGATGAGCATGCATTGACGGATGTGCGTATCTCGTGTATTTCAGAGGTGACATAATGTTGAGAACGTGGGAGGGGATCACGACGATGCGGCGACGGTATGTATTGGGAGCGATGGCAGGGGCGGTTGTGGTGCTTGCAGGCGGGCCATCCGCCGCATTCGCCGAAGTCCTGCCCGAGGGCAATACGACGGATAGCACGTCCACGGACCCACCGCTGGTCGGTCCTCCCGTGCCTACGGAGACGCCGACGCCAACTGCCCCCCTCGCGCCCACACCGGCGCCCGCCGCCATCGTGATGCCTCCTTCCGCGCCGGTCGCGCCGGTCGCCCCGCGCGCACCAGCGACGGCGAAACCGGACCCGAACGACCCGCGCTACAGCCCGAATGCCTTTCCCCCGCGCAAGGATACAGTAGACGGGCCGCTCGTGGCGGGCGAATTCGCGCTCGTCACGGACGATCTCAACTTGCGCGATGGCCCCGACTACAATAGCAAGGTCCTGGTCGTGATGCCCGGTGGCAGCCTCGTCAGCGTGGAAAAGCGACCAAAGGACAATTTCTCGCTCGTGAATTACGGTTCCACTCTCGGGTGGGCGGATATGAAGTACCTCAAGCGGCTCGCGCCGGAGATTTCCCCCGTAGTCGGTGTCGGCACGTTGACGGAGTCTACGCCCATTTATGAGCAGCCGGATACGACGGGCAAGCAGGTGACGACGTGGAAAGCCGGTATTCCCATTTCGTACTATGCCGAGGTAGATGGCGGGCAGTACAAGGGTAGCAAGCGCTGGTATAAAGTGATGTCTAACCCTGACCGCTATATCAGCACATGGACGGTGCGTAGCACCGCGACGAACGGCCTGCAAGACCCGCCACCCCTGCCAAAAACGGGGCCGCTTGGGTGGGTTGGCGCCCTGCAAAGCGACGCGAATGTCCGCAGCGGCCCCGGCGCCTCACACGATGTGCTCAAGACGTGGCCTGCCGGGCGGCGCGTACTCGTGTATGGCGAGGTGAATGGCGAAGCGTACAACGGCAATACGCAGTGGTATCAGGTCGCGGTGCCGCCGGAGCAAAGCCTGTTCGTGCATTCCAGCTTTCTCAAAAAGCAGGCGGATGTATTGCCCGTGGACAAGGCGCCCTACACGGGCCGCTGGTTCGATGTCAACCTCACCCAGCAGGTAATTGTCGCCTATCTCGGTACGTCGCCGGTGTATATGGCACAGACCGCGAGCGGCACGAAAAAGAATGCCACCGATGTCGGCACCTACCCGACATTCTGGCGGCTCGTCAGCCAGCGGATGCAGGGTGACAACCTTTTTTCCGACGACTACTACAATCTGGACGCGGTGCCGTACATTCAGTACTTCCATCCTAGCGGCGAAGCGATTCACGGCTGCTACTGGCACGACAACTTCGGGCAACCGATGTCGCATGGATGCGTCAACACCTCCATCGTCGCGGCGCAGTGGCTGCTCCAATGGGGGCCCCTCGGCACGAAAGTTGTAGTACACGAGTAGGTAGGGAACGCGCTTGTCATACGTGGCGTCGGACAGGCGTCGTACGGATCGCGTGGGGCGGGCATGACGGGACAGCAGGCCACCGGACAGTGGAACAACGGAATGTGTCGCCCCCGCTTGCTGCTGCGTGTCCTTGCCACGCTCGTTGCGCTACCGCTGGTGGCGTGCGGGGGGAACCTGACACTCCCAGGTCCCGCCACGCTCGCCGCCCAAGCGAATGCGACTGCCGGGAGGGGCAACGCGATTGTTGGCGCCGGTACCATACCTGCCGGGCCGGTTCCAACCACCCTCACCCTCACCCTCGGCGTGCCCACGACACTGACGGGTGGGAACCCGACCCGTGCGACGGGCACACCGAACCCGACTAGTTTGAACACGGCGACGGCAAATACCGTGCGCTTCACCGACCCGATGAACCGTTTCTCTTTCATGCGTCCGGCGAACTGGCAGGAAACGAAGCCGGGCGACCCCGACATCGTCACCGTATTCGTCGCCTCCTCACCCCAGGGCATTTTCAACGTGCTTGCGAAACCGGCTCCGGCAAACATGACCCTCGACCAGTACTACAACGCGAGCCTCTCGAGCTTGAAAACGCGGGAGAAGGGCTACCAAGACGGCCCGATGGGGTCAAGGCAAAGCACGCTCGCGGGCGAACCCGCGCGCCAGCATGATTACTTCGCCATGCCGAGCGAAACGAATGCCTACTTCGTAGAGTGGTACTGCATCCATGGGGGGATAATCTATCAGCTGACCTTCGATACCCCCGTAGACCCGACAAGCAATGATATGAACGTCTTTAACCGCGTCGCGCAAGTCGTGGTGGATTCATGGAAGTTTTCGTAGGCACGGTATCTCATGCGCGATCCGTGTGATCGGTCGAAGAAACGCAAAGGACGCGGAGAACGCAAAGAAAATATGGGGGTGGAAAAGGCAACACGATCCCAATACGTCTTGTATTCTCTCTTTCCCCTCCGCGTTTCCCCAGTGCTCGACAAGATTCCGCATGTTGTCGCGTATCGGCTAATCGGCGGCGAGGTCATTGTCCAGCCCGTAGGTGCGCAGGCGTCGTGCGAACTCGGCGAGATCGAGGTCAAGCACGCGGGCGGCCATCGCGCGGTTGCCTTCATGCTGCTTCAAGGCTTCGAGGAGCATTTCGCGCTCGACCTCGTCCAGCACCTGGGCGAGGGAAACGCGCTCCCGCACCCGTTCGCTGATGTCAATGAGCCGCCCGCCCGCCGAGGGCGCGAACTGAATGTACTCGTCAGTAATCAGGCTTCCTTGCGCCAGAACGACCGCGCGCTGAATCGTGTTTTCCAGTTCCCGAACGTTGCCCGGCCAGGTGTGCGCCATCAGCCTGCCCATCGCTTCGGGCGTGATGCGGGCGGGGCGGTCCGCGACACCGTAGCGATGCTTTTCCAGAAAGTGCTGCGTCAGGAGGGGTACGTCCTCCATATGCTCCCGCAACGGCGGCACATGGATCGTAATCACATTCAGGCGGTAAAAAAGGTCTTCGCGGAAGATACCGGACGCGACATCGTCTTCGAGTCGCCGGTTCGTCGCCGCGATCACGCGCACGTCCACATGCACAGGCACAGAGCCACCGACGCGCTCGAACTCGCGCTCCTGCAAGACGCGCAGGAGCTTGCGCTGGGTGGAGAGCGTCATCTCCCCGATCTCGTCAAGAAAGATCGTGCCCCTGGTTGCGCGCTCGAAGCTGCCCTTGTGCTGTTGCAGCGCGCCGGTGAACGCGCCCTTTTCGTGCCCGAACAGTTCCGATTCGAGCAGGGACTCCGGGAGAGCGGCGCAGTTCACCTTGATGAGTGGGCCACGGTTGCGCAGTGAGTACTTGTGCAGCACATTGGCAATTAGTTCCTTGCCAACGCCCGTTTCCCCCGTCACAAGTACCGTGGCATCCGAGGTCGCGGCTTTGCCGATCAGGGTGAAAATGCGCGTGATTTCGGGGCTGCTGCCAATGATCTCATCGTGAATGCGGGCATCCTGCTCCTGCGGGGCCGCGTCCATCTCCGCAAGCGTCTCGCGCACGGAGAAGAATTTGCCCACCTTTTGCAGCACTTCCTCGATGTTGAAAGGCTTCGTGAGGTATTCCGCCGCGCCCAGCTTCATCGCCTCGATGGCAAACGACGCAGTGCTGTATGCCGTCATCATGATAATCGGCAATGAGGTCTCGCCGCTTCCCTGAGAAATCTCGCGCAATGCCTCCAGTCCCGTCATGTCTGGCATCTGCACGTCCATCAGCACCAGGGCGGGGCGCGTCGAGCCATGATACAGCGCGAGCATTTCCTTGCCCGTCGCGGCCTGCATTACCTCATACCCCTCGTCTTTGAGGAGTTCGCACAGCAGTTCCCGAATCGCGACGTCGTCATCGGTCACGAGAACGCGCCGGTTGCGGGGGTCATACGGTGCGGTGTCATCCACAGTAGATGTGGGCGGGGGTGGTGGCTGTTCGGTGGGCCTGCGTGACGCGGCGGAGCCTGCGGCGCTGATCCGGCGTGCCGGTGGTCGTGTCATTCGATTCCTCCCTGCCCCTCATGCACTCACCACGCCCTGCCCACGGTATCTCGATCCGTGCTTTCCCGATTGTCCCCCAAACACGCCGTTTCCGCAAGGTGAAAACATACCTTGCGGAAACTACATACGTCGGCGCGATGGATGGCGCGGTGCAGGCAATACGTGCAGAAGCAGGTTAGCGCATGGTGGAAGGGGGGATGCCAAGTTCGCCGCGATACTTCGCCACGGTGCGGCGGGCGATGCCGATTCCCATTTCCTTGAGCTTTTCGCAGATTTCATCGTCTGTGAGCGCATAGGTTTCGTGGCTTACGAGTTCCCGGATCACGTCTTTTACCCCGAGAGAAGCGGTGAAAAAATCTGAGAAGGGAATGACGCGCCGTTCGGGCAGCAGGACATATTTGTTCGCGGTGGCGCGGGAAACGGTGGACTCATGTACACCGAGCGCCTGCGCGACTGCCGCGCGAGTCAGGGGCTTCAGTTCACGCACGCCATAGCGGAGAAAGTCCTCCTGTTCGCTCATCACGTACTGCGCCACCTGATGGAGCATCGCGCCGCGCTGTCGTACACCGTGCAGAAAGAGGCGGGCGCGGGCTACGCTCTCACGGATGTGTTCCCGCTCCTGCTCCGAAAGATGGGCAAGGGAATCGCGGTCGCCCGCGATGCTCGCATACGTGTCACTGATCCGCAACCGGCTCGCGCCGCTCTCCGGCACGACCGCGACGAATTTCCCTTCCTCGTCCTGCCGGATCAGCACATCCGGCGTCAAAAAGCCCGTTGCGGACGTCACACGGCCGGCACGGGCGGAAGGGTTTTGCAGGGGATGCGGGGTGAGGCGGAGGCGAATAAAGGCGCGAACGCCCTCAATTTCCTCGGTAGTCAGGCCAAGCACATTGGCGATGTGCGCGAAGCGACCGGCAGCGAGATCGTTCAGGTGCTCCGCGATGACCTGCTCGACGCCCTCAGTGATTTCCACGCCTTCTTCGCGCATCGCCCGCAGTTGCAGCAGAAAACATTCGTGGTAATCGCGCGCCGCGACACCTACCGGGACGACACGCTGAATCGTCTGTAGCACGGAGAGTGCGGTCGCTTCATCGGTGTCACAGACCTGGGCGGCCTCTTCGAGCGTTGTATCGAGCAAGCCCCGCTCATCAATGTGAACGATAAGAAAGGCGGCAAGGGTATGCTGCGATTCGGGCAGCACCGTGACCACATCGCTCAGCCATTGGCGGCGCAAGTCTTCATCTGCAGAAACCACGGCGAAGGGATCGTACTCATCGCCATCACTGTCGCCGCGATGGCTCGTGCCGCTGTACCACTGTTCGGGATAATCTTCATACGATTCACGGGACGCTTCCTGCGGCTTCTTGCCGCACTGCACGCACCAGCCATTGCGCAATGCCTCGCCGCAAATCGGGCACTGGCGCGTTTCCGAGCCATCGGCGGCGTCGTAATCGAGTTCAAGAGCGGGGTTTCGGGCAACCTCGGCGCGCATCGCGGCTTGCAATTCCGTACGGGAAAGCAGCAGCACCTGGTTCGCTTCGATGAGTACGGGGGAAATCCATTGCCGCTGTTCGCGCGAGATGTCCATGGAATGGTGGAGGCCAACCATCCGTTACTCCCTCTCCAGTTGTTCTCAGGGGGCACCGCAAACGTCCGTGTTTTGGTTATACCGCAAGAATCGTGCCAAGTCAAGTGCTTTGGCGATTTCGCTTCGTTTTTATCAGGGGCGCCCAGGCGTTTCGCGTCACCGGACGGAAATACGGCACCCTGGTAGTCACGATACGAGGGATGTCGTTGCGGTCTGCGGCTGCCGCAAACAGTGTTTCACCGTATCAAGGAACTCTGTCAGGTCAAAGGGCTTGCGAATGTATGGTAGCCCCCGCGTCCGGAAACCGGCTTGCTCGGCATTCGCCGTCACGAAGAGTACCGGGGTTTCCTGTGCCGATACAAGACGCCGCATCGCATCGCATACCTGAATGCCGTTCGCACCCGGAAGCTGATAATCGAGAACGACCAGCGATACCTGCTGCTGTGCGAGAAAGCGGATCGCCTCTGCTCCATTATGGAGCGTGACGGTGGCGACGCCGATCTCGTCCTCAAGTACATCCGCGATCAGCGACGCGATCGAGCAATCGTCTTCGACGATGAGAACGCGGCAATGAGTATCAAGATGATCTGGTTGCCGCATAACCGTGTGTACCATCAGGCATCCCCACCCTGTATCTGTTCGTATGACCCGCGTACTCCCCCGTCCACCGCAGGAAACACGCAATAATGGTGCCACCCCATCCGTTTGTGGGCCGGCTTCCCCTCCTCATACGAAGCACCGGTTGCCCGAAAGCGCAGATGCCCGGTATTGCGTGGGGAGAATTGGGAACGGACGCGAATGGCGATGGTATAATCTTTTCCCGGACATTGCCACGATGCGCCTGCCTGCATTTCCGCATGATGTCGGGTCGATCCATTCTGGAGTACCGCGAATCGCCATCGCGTTTTTCTCTACGTAGGCGCACCCACGGAATGAAAGTGAGTGCCGTGAAAACATCTTTGTTCATGCAACGTGCCCGAAGCGGCAGGCTCGCCGCAGGGCGATCATTCCTTGTGCGGTACAGTATGACGCTCGTTGGCGTGGGCATGATTGCTGCGATTGTTGGGGGTGTCAATCATGATTGGGGCGGTAGCCGCGTCATGACGATTGAGAACCCGGGAACACCGTTCGTGATTGCCGTGGTCGGGGCGGCGGTCGCATTTGGTGTCGGCCCGGCATTTGCCGCGATGATCGCCTCGTTCCTGCTGATCGGGTTGTTCTTCAGTGGGCAGGAAGACCCCCAGGAACTGGTCATCCTTTTCGTGACGATGCTTCTCGTGGTGATGCTTGCCGAGCTACAGTACCGGGCACGCGTGCGCGCGGAACGGGTACAGGCGCGGCTCCGCGCCATTCTGGAAAGCATGAGTGATTCGGTGATCTTCATGGACGCCATGGGACGGCCGGAAGACCTCAATAGCGCGGCTCAGGCATTATTGGGCGCGTCGGACCGGGGCGCGGCGCTTGCCGCGATCACTCCACCGCCCAACGTGGCTAGCGCGGCCGGTATGGCGCCACCGGTAAATGAACACACCCTGCTCACGCGGGCTTTGGCGGGCGAAACCGATGCGTGCGATGAACTCACCATCGCCCATCCCGACGGCACCTATCGCACGTTGAACGTTGCCGCGAACCCGGTATACGACGCAGCGGGACAGATCATCGGCGCGGTCAGTGTGAGCCGCGACGTGACAGAAGCGGTTGCCGCAACCGCCGAGCGCGAGCGGTTGATGACACAGGTGCAGGAGCAGGCGGCGTATCTGGCGGCGAGCTTTGCCGCAGCGGTGGACGGCATCGCGGTATATGACACGCGCGGGAACACGATCCGGCGCAACGATGCGAATTATCGTATGTTCGGCCTCGATCCGGGGCAGGACTGGAGCCGTCTCGATATCGTCCGGCAGGTCCATATGCGTCACCCCGACGGGCGGCCGATACCGGATGAGGAACTGCATACGAGCCGTGCCTTGCGGGGTGAGACCGTGAACGGTGAAGTGCTCCTGATTACCGATGGCGCGGGGCACGACCACTATTTGCGCCAGAATGCCGCCCCCATCCGGGGGGAGGACGGCGCCATTCTTGGCGCCGTCCTCGTAACCAACGACATCACCAGTGAGCGTACACGTACAGAGGAGCGCGAAGCGTTGCTCGCACTGATGGAAGAACGACGCAGATTCGCCCAGACGGTTTTCGATTCCGTGCCCGTGGGGCTTGCGGTGCTGGATGCTCACACACTGCAGTATCAGGCAGTGAACCCGGCGTACGTTCGTGCCGTGCCGCAAGCGTATCGGGGGCGCGATTTTTTTGGCCTCGCGCTCCCGGATGTATTCCCCGGCGTCCGGGATACGGATTTCGTCGCGCATGTACGAGAGGTTGCGGCGACCGGCATCGCGTATTCCGATCAGGCCCTTGCCTTCGCCCATCCGGAGCGGGGCACCGTGTACTGGGACGAGATGGTGGTGCCGCTGTCTACCGAGACGCCTGACCGTCGGTTCGTGCTCTTGCAGCAGACGGACGTGACGGAACAGATGGCGGCACGGCAGCGAATCGCGGCGCTTGCCGCCATAACGGCAGAGCGCGCGGAGCAATTCGAGACGGTATTTGCGTCGCTCGCGGAAGGGTTGCTGCTCGTCACACCGGCGGGCACGATTACCCGCTGGAACGTCGCCGCCGAGGACATCCTCGCCCTGGGCGACGAAATCCTCACCACCATCACGGCATTCGGTACACGGTTTGATCTTCGCGGCGAAGACGGAGCCTGGCTCGCACCGGAGCATCAGATTACGCCCGATACTCGCCGCGACCACAACGTGCGTTCGACGTTCGTGCGCCAGTTTCGCAACGGGCGTGGCGAACGGCGCTGGATGCAGCTTTCCGCCGTCCCCATCCAGGATGCACAAGGGATGACGACCGGAACAGTCATTGCCTTTGTGGACATCACGCGGGAACGCGAGGAAGCCGAAGAGCGCGCACGCCTGCTGCGCGAACTGACGGGGCGCGAGGAGTTCACGCGGGCAATCTTTGCATCAGTTCCCGAAGGGTTGATGGTGATGGGGGTGCGGGACGGGACGGTACGGATGGCGAACGCGGCATTCGCGCGGTTTGTGGGCGAGAACGTAACCCCCGAAAGCCTCACCGGGCAGCAGGCGGTGACGGTGCTACCGGGCGGAGGTGTAGATGCTCCCCCGATGATCGCAACATGGTACCGTACGGAGTTGCCGCGCATCGCCGAAACCCGCAAGGCTGCCATGATGCGGGAAGTCGCCTTCCCGCACCCTACGCGCGGTGAAACATTCTGGGACATCGCGTGGGTGCCACTCGCTGAAGGTGATGAGACCGTGCGCGATGTACTCACGGTTGTCATCGATGTGACTGAGCAAACGCGAAATCGCCACTACATGGAAGAATTGGCATCTGCTGCGGCCCAACGCGCCGCCGAACTTGAAGCGGTGATCTCCAGTATGCCGGATGGCGTGGCGATCCTCACACTGGACGGAGCCGTGTTACAAGTAAATATGGCGGCGCGGCGCATCCTCGCAGTGGATGTACCAATGGGACAGTCACCGTCGGAGCAGGTAACGTATTACGGCACGCGCTACCTCGATGGCACACCCACGCCGCCGGAAGACACTCCGGCGGGGCGAGCGGCGCGGGGGGAAAACTTCTCCGATGCCGAGTATCTCATCACGGGTGGGCAGGGAGAAACATTCATTTCATGTAGCGGGGCGCCAATCCGTGACGCGGCGGGCATGGTGACGGGCGCGGTGGTGATATTCAGTGACATCACGGCGCGCAAGCACACCGAGGGATTAATGACGCGCCTCGGTCGCATCGTGGATGCATCGTCGAACGAGGTGTACGTACTCGACGCTCACACCTTTCAGATCATTCAGGCCAATGAAGGAGTGCGGCGCAATCTCGGCTACACCCTCTCCGAGATCACCACCCATACGCTGCTCGATATCGCGCCGGGGCTATCGGAAGATATTCTGGAAACGCTCGTCACCCCCCTGCGTACGGGTGAAGAACCCGAGATCACCTACGAATTGCAGTTCGCCCGTGCCAATGGCACCACGTATCCCGTGGAGATGCAACTGTCGCTCTCCCATGCCGAAATACCGGCGGTATTCGTGGCGGTCGTGCAGGACATCACGGAGCGGCATGAGGCGGTACGTCAGCGCGAAGCCATGTTCCGGGAGATAGACGAGCGGCGACGCTTTGCGCAAACGGTGATCGAGATTGCCCCGGCGGGGATCGCCGTCTTCACTGCGGACGACGATTTCACCGTGCGTACTGCCAATGAGCAGTATACGCAGCTCCTCGATGAGCCGTTGCACGATCATGGGATCGTGGGGCGGGAAGCGCGCGTGTTCATTCCGGCCGCCGAAGCGAGCGGCGTGCTGACGATATTCCGGCAGGTACGTGACAGCGGCGAACCGGTATTTCTGCGCGAGTTCGAGTACGCCGGCTTCGCGCACGGGCAGGCGTATTTCGATTGGAGCCTCGTACCCCTGCGCGAAGATGGCGTGCGTATTACCGGATTGCTCCTGCTCGTCAACGATGTCACCGAGCGTGTGCGTTCCCGCCAGCGCATCGAGGAACTCGCGTGGGACGCCGCCCAGCGGGCAAATGAGTTGGAAACAATGCTTGCTTCCATCACCGATGGCGTGATTGTGGTTGACGCCACCGGTCGCGTGACGCTGGAGAACGCCGCGTCGCACCGCCTTCTCGGGCCGGAGCGCGTCGCGGCGCTTGTGGTCGGGGGGGAGCGAGGGGAACATCAGCAATCAATCTTCGCGGATTCGATGCCCCTCGCACGGGCAATGCGGGGCGAAACGGTGGCAGACCAGGTGTTGCTCGTGTGTAAGGCCGATGGGGAAACGGCGCGCTATCTGCTGTGCTCAAGTGCGCCGGTGCGGGGGGTAGATGGCATCATCACCGGCGCGGTTACCGTGTCTCGTGATATCACCGCGATTAAGCAGGTGGAGCAACTGAAAGATGAATTCGTCTCGGTGGCCGCCCATGAGTTGCGCACTCCCCTCACCGCGATCAAGGGGTATACCGAACTGCTCGAACGCCGCCTGGGGCGCGACGAGGGGCGCGCGCGGGAGCGGCAATCGCTCGCGGTGATCCGTCGGCAGACGGAGCGGCTCGCGCGGCTGGTTAACGAGATGCTCGATGTCTCGCGCATCGAGGCGGGGCAGTTGCAGCTGAACCGCGAGTCGTTCGACCTGTCCGCCCTTGCGGAAGAAACGATGAACAGCGTGCGCATCTCCGACGATGTGCATGCCTTCGTCCTTGATGCGCCGTCAGGCGTTGAGGCATTCGCCGATACCGCACGCATCGAGCAGGTTCTCATCAATCTGATTACGAATGCCGCCACCTACAGCCCGCAGGGGGGCACGATCACCGTGCATGTGCGCGCCGAAAGCGATCATGCGACCGTCTCCGTGAGGGATGAAGGCATCGGTATTGCGCCCGAAGAAGTCTCGCATCTCTTCGCACGCTTTTACCGCTCGCCTCAGGCCGGCGCCATGCGCAGTGGTGGGATGGGGTTGGGCCTGTACATCAGCCGTGAGATTATCCAGCGGCACGGGGGAACGATCACCGTGGAAAGTACACCGGGTGTGGGCAGCACGTTTACCTTTACCCTGCCCCGTCCGGCGGCGTAAAAAGGGGACGAGGGAAACTTCCCTCGTCCCGCCTCATATAATGAAACGAAACGCCTCAGGACGCGGCGCTGCTGCTTTCCGGTGCATCAAGCCCGAGGTCCGCATTGCGCTTGCTGTGCTGCGCGGGCGAGAGGCCGATGGTTTTGCCCTGGGTGCTGCCCCACAGCGCCATCGCGTCCACGATTGGGCGCAGCGTTTTGCCGTCTTCCGTGAGGCTGTATTCGACGCGCGGCGGAATTTCGGGGAACAATGTGCGTGTGACCAGCCCCCGCTCTTCCAGTTCGCGCAAACGTGCGATCAGCATCTTCGGGCTGACGCCGCCGAGTGACAACTGCAACTGGCCGAACCGGCGCGTTCCCTCAAAGAGGTCACGCAGGATCTGCACCGTCCATTTGCCGCCAATGACTTCCAGCGTTCGCTCCACGGCGCGCGCGGAAAGCACATCCTCGGGACGCATCTCATGCTGCTTCGCTGTTCGTGCCATTCCGTACTCCTTGTTGCACACCGCCTGTGCGAGCCAGTGTACCAGATTGCTTCGAGGCTCTTACGAACCGGCTACCAATGTCCTGCCGAGCGTGACCCCAGTATCTACATCGGGAAAGACGCTTGGGAGAGACATGTACCGTCGGTATCGCCCTTTCCATCTACACATGTACCGATAACGCAATTGAAATGCCAACACCGCAGATGCTACCTATTCGTGAGTAGATCAGCGGGTATATGCCACGACCCACCGACTGTTAATATGCGGAAACTCCTGCTTTTCGACCTCACCTTCACTCACTCGACCGCACTTGATAGTGCCCGCCTACTGTCACTATATAGTATGGTAGAGAGATTTGCAAGGCGGTTGGCGCGAGACGTGCAGTTTCATCCGCGTTGGCGTTATCCGTACCATTGAAAGGAAGCATATTCGTGACGGTTCCTCCCGACCCGACCCGCGAACCGGTTCATGCTGATGCATCCGAATGGCGCTTGGCTCCGCCTGATGATGCGCATCCCGGCATCTCCTGGTTTTTACATCGTGAACTGGTCAGCGTGCCCCTTACGTTGGTGCTCGTAGGAACGCTGCTCCTGTTTGGCATCAGCCCCGCCACGCTGCTTTTCGTCGCGCTCATGACGATTCTCGTGCTCGGCTGGGTGTGGAGTGGGCGTGGCTAGTCCTCGACCACGGTGATCCTGACGAGTTTCAGTTTTCTCTCCCTTCCTTATCCTTGAAAAGGGGATTCCGAAGTAGGGAACCTAACTAGTGCTCTGTCATCATTCATTTGATAGGTTCCCATACCGCTGCGACACCTGCTTTCGGGGGCTTCGCCGCAGCAGAGACACGGATTAAGCTCACGCATCTTTATCCATCAAATGAATCATGACAGGCCACTAGTCCTCGACCACAGGGGATGTGCATAATAGCGAAGGGATGCAGGCTTTCACACTGGCGCGAGAGGTAGCGGCATGGCAAGAAGCGCGTAACGTGGCGCAAGTGCGGATTGACTGGCGGTTCACGACGAACAAGGCACGCACGAAGCTGGCACGCCTTTACCCGTCATGTTCCCTGTGGCTGAGGTGAGCCTGCTGGTGTTCGTCATGCTCCGTCTCCTGCCCGGTGACGTCGTTGACGTGCTCCTCAGTGGGAGCAATCAGCAGGCGGACAGCGTGTCGAAGCAGGAACTCCGGACCGCAGGGCAATCGCATGTCGAAAGAGGGGAGCGCGCAGCAGGATGCAGGCATCGTGATTGTTTCTCATGGGGAGGTGAGATACATGGATGCCTCGTTACCCGCACACTTTGCCGCGCTCCCTGACCCGCGTGCTGACCGTGGGCGCAATCACCCCCTGCTCACCATTCTCACGATTGCCCTGTGTGCCGTGATCTGCGGCGCGGACTCGTGGGTGGAGATCGCGCAGTTTGGTGAGGCCAAGCAGGATTGGTTTGCCGGTTTTCTCGATCTTGCCCACGGCATTCCCTCCCACGATACCTTTGGCAACGTCTTTGCCGCCCTTGACCCCGTGCAGTTCCACCTTTGTTTTCTTGCCGGGGTGCAGGCGGTAGTGACGCAGACACACGGAGCGGTGATCGCGGTGAACGGCAAAACGGCCCGGCGTTCGCACGACCGAGGGGCGGGCAAGGCGGCGATTCACACGGTCAGTGCCTGGGCGAGCGCCAACGGCGTCGTGCTTGGGCAGGTGAAAACCGATGCCAAGAGCAATGAAATCACGGCGATCCCCGCCCTGCTCGACCTGCTGCTTGTGCAGGGGTGCATTGTCACGATTGACGCGATGGGCTGCCAAACCCGGTCAACACCGCCGTTTGCCCCGACGTGCCATGGTGCATTGTCACGATTGACGCGATGGGCTGCCAAACGGCGATTGCTCGACAGGTGGTGGCGCAGGGGGGCGACTATGTGCTGGCGCTCAAGGAAAACCAGCCGGAGATGTACCACGAGGCGCAGCACTTGTTCGCCTATGGACAGGAAACGGGCTTTGTGGATTACCAGTGGGACACGGTGAAAACGCTGGACGGGGGGCACGGGCGCGTGGAGGTGCGGCGCTGCTGGACGATCAGCGACGCCGAGACGCGCCAGCATGGGGATCCCGATGGGGAGTGGCCCCGGTTACCGGCACTGGCAATGGTGGAAGCGGAGCGACGGGTGGGGGAGACGGTGACGCGGGAGCAGCGGTACTACCTGACCAGCGTGACTGCGGCGAAGGATGTGGAACGGGCGGTACGGGCAGATTGGGGGATTGAGAATGGGCTGCACTGGGTGCTGGACGTCGCCTTTCGGGAGAACGAGTGCCGGGTGCGAGTGGGGCACGCGGCAGAGAACTTCGTGGTGCGGCGGCACGTAGCGCTGAACCTGTTGAAGGGCGAGCGCACGGTCAAGATCGGGGTCAAGGCAAAGCGGCTCAGGGCGGGGTGGGACGAGCAGTACCTGCGCAAAGTCCTCGCTCCCTGACATGCGATTGCCCT
>JAABUQ010002187.1_pt1 | contig 39473 bp, 40 predicted proteins | sample 5560001 | NCBI WGS metagenome assembly JAABUQ01 (sample SAMN10711888, study PRJNA513371) | rock metagenome | isolation source: Antarctica rocks | place: Antarctica: Victoria Land, Finger Mt nord | collected 2015-12-18
GAAAGGCGCGCTTGGACTAGCAGGCTAGGGAGGCGCGTACGACGGGGTTTCGCCCGCCCATTTCGCGGCCCGAAGCTGATCGTACAGCAGCTTTCAGGCATGCTCTGCGGCGAGACGAATGTCGCATATTCGGTCGCAATCGGCCTTTAGGCTCGCACGCGGTTAAAAGGCAGCGATCGTGCCTACCGATCCCGACGCCTGCCAGGCAGCCTCCGGCCCAAGATATCCTTTCCTGATCTACCTGTCCTATCCCATTCTAATTTCCTGAATGCCCGATGATCTTTGCGCGCGTTCGGTTATCCAGTTGAGGAATTGCGACACGCTATCGACCTGATCGTCGTGCTTGCCTTGCGGGAATTGGGCGAGCTCGCTTTGGAACGCGTCGAGCCAGGACGCTCGATTGGGCAGGTGAACGCGGCCTTGTTCGATGATCGCCGACTGGGCGTGCAAGCGGGTGCGTTTGTCGTCGCGCGGGATGAAGGCGATCGGCCGGGGCACGCGGCCGAGGTTTTCGGTGCGCAGCTGCTGGATGATCGCGCTGCCGAACCCTTTGTCCTCGATGACGATTGTCCGGGGCAGCCGGTGTTGGCCCTGCTCGACGACCGCGCGTTTGAGCTCGGGGAAGGTCAGGCGCTTACGAAACACGTCAACGAGGTAATAATCCTGTCCGACCACCCGCCACGTCGTGCACACCGAGTAATCCGCCGTGTCGCTATCGCTCATCGCGGTGTCCCAACTCTGGACGATATAGCCCTGCGAGGCTGTCGGCGGCTCGTCGTAGCGCTTGAACCAGCTCCATTTGACGATCTCGCCCTCGAGCGGGATCGGCCGTTGCTGATATTGCGCGCTGAACGCGTAGGAGCCCATTGCCTGGTGCATCTCGTCGAGCACGTGGTGCGGCTCGCGCGCGGCGTGCAGCACCTCGCCGACGGGGCGATCGTAACGCCGGCCACCGCCGAGGTAGTAAGATTGCAGCGTCTCCGCGACTGCGGGGATGATCAAGTACTTCCAGCCGACCAGTTGCTCCAAAACATGCCCGACCAGGTCGTCGAGGTGAAGGCGCTGCATGACGACGACGATCGCGTCCTCGGCTTTGTTGTTGAGCCGGGAGAGTACGGTCTGGTCGTACCAGCTGTTGACCGCTTCACGCCGGACCTGCGATATTGCCTCACCGGGCTTGAGCGGGTCGTCGATGATGATGAGATTGCCGCCCCGCCCGGTGAGCGTGCCGCCGACCGAGGTCGCGTAGCGGCCACCGCGCATCGTTGTCATGAAGTCGCTTTCGGCGTCCTTTTCGGTGCCGATGCGCGAAGCCGGAAAGATGCGCTTGAACCAGGGGCTGCGCATGACCGCCTTGGTGTCGGTGGCGTGCTTGGCGGCGAGATCGTTTGAATAGCTGGCGGAGATGATCTTGGCGGTCGGATCGCGCCCGAGCACAAAGGCGGGAAAGGCGACCGAGGCGATGATCGACTTGAGCGAGCGTGGCGGCACGTTAATGATCAGGCGCTTGATCTTGCCGATGCGGACTTGCTCGAGCGCGAAGCAAATCGCCTCGATGTGCCAGTTGGGCAGGAATGGCTCGCCGGGGACGACGGTGCCGAAGGCCTTGCGCACGAAACGGTAGAAATCGTTACGTAGAAGCATATCGAGTAGACGCTGATCATGTATCACGATCTTCTCCTTTCACCTGACGATTGAATTCGGCGAGAATGTCCTGGTCCTCCTGAAGAAGCAGGTCCTGGTTGATCGCGATCAGTTCTTCTGCATTGTACGTGGTCGCAAAACGGAAGAGCAGTTCGATGGAGCGATGATCGCCCTTGAGCGCCTTCTCGCGCACGCGGGACAGGGCGGCGCGCTGGGTCGAGATCTTGTGCTTGCGACCGCCTTCGTTGACCAGCACGGGCGATCGTAGCATCTTGAGCACATCGGTCTTGAGCCCACTGGCGCCGCGAGGGCGACCCGCGGGATTGCCCGATCTGCCGGGCTTGAAGCGCGCGTGGACCGGCGGTTTGCCGTAACCGACTTGCGGCTGCGACTGCGGCTGTGAATGCAGTGGCGGCTCTGGATGGACCTCCGGCTCAACGCGCGCGTCGGCATCGTCGTCATCATGCATCGGTGGTCTCCTTCTTCCGCGAGCCTGTGAGCTGGGCCAGGGTCTCGCCCGTCCCCGCGAGCGTCGCGCTCTGCCCAGTGGTCGCCTTGAAGCGGCGCACGATCGTATCGCAGTAGCGCGGATCGAGCTCGAGCAGCCGCGCGTGTCGCTCGGTCCGCTCGGCGGCGATCAGCGTCGTTCCCGATCCGCCGAACGGATCGAGGATAATGTCGCCGCGCTTGCTCGCGTCGAGGATCGCGTCGGCGACCAGCGCCAGCGGCTTGACCGTTGGATGCATCGCGAGCTCGGTGTCGCGCTCGGCGGAGAAGCCGCTGCCGCCCGGATAGGTCCAAACATTGGAGCGGTGGCGACCGTTGCGGCCGAGTTCGACGTTGTTGACGTGGCGCCCGTCGCCGACCTTGAAGACCGCGACCAGCTCATGCTGCGAGCGGTAGAGCGACCCCATGCCCGCGTTGGGCTTGGCCCAGACGCACAGGTTCTTGTAGCCGTCGTAGACCGCCCGTCGGGCGCTCAGCAGTTCGAACAGGTGCCGCCAATCCATACAGATAAAGTGCAGCGACCCGTCACGGCTGGCTTTGCGCGTCTCGGACATCGCCGCGGTCAGAAAGCGCGTGAACTCGGCTTCGCTCATCTCGCCCGACGCCTGGACGAACTCGCGGTGCTGGATCCGGCCCTTCCCCGAGACATGCCCGTCGATGGGTACGTTATACGGTGGATCGGTGAAAACCATGTCGGCGCGTTCGGTGCCAAGCAGCGCCCGGTATGCATCGCTCGTCGTCGCGTCACCGCATACCAGGCGGTGCACACCCAGCTGCCACAAATCGTCGATGCGCGTGATTGCCGGACCGTCGGGGATCGGTCGCCAATCTTCATCGGCATCATCGGTGTCGTACCCACCGTCGATGATGAGCTCGATATCGCGCTTATTGAAGCCGGTGATCTCGAGATCGAACGCGCTATCGATAGCCATGATTGCTTCGAACTCGATCGCGAGCAGGTCGCGGTCCCAACCCGCGCGTTCGGCAAGCCGATTATCGGCGATGCGGTAGGCGCGCTTGTCCGCCTCGCTGAGCTCGCCGAGCGGGATGGTGGGCACCTCACTCAAGCCGAGATTTATGGCAGCGCGTAATCGTCCATGGCCCGCCAGTACCCCGTCGTGACCGTCGGTCAGGATTGGGTTGGTGAACCCGAACTTCGTAATGCTCTCCTCGATCAGGCGGATCTGCCGGGCCGAGTGCGTGCGCGCATTATCGGCATAAGGTTTGAGAGTCGCCGGGTGGCGCATGACGATGCGCGGCGTGGCGCGACCGAGCGGGATAGACTTCGGACGAGAATTGATAGCGGACATGTCGGTCTCCACAATGATGCATGGAGGCCAGCCGAGTTGGGCGGAAATCTCCACGGAAGTCGGGACAAGACACACGGCGCCCAGCAGCCCGACCGGCGTTGCCGATCGCTGCCTCAACCAGCTAGCTGGCCCACGGCGCTGCGTGTCTTTGTAACTGCCATCTGCACCAGCATCTCGCTTAGTGGAGCGAGGCCGCATCGCGCGACGCCCGCTTAGCAGTCCCAAACAGACTATCGTCCGTTTTCGGCACCGACTGAGCTCACGGCATCTCGCCATAGAGCTGATCATCGGGCTTGGTAGATGTCATATACTGGTGCAGATCTCACGTCGCAAGCAGAAAATTGCCTATGGCCAAAATATCTTGACCACGTCCTACATCAGCCATTCCGCTTGAGCTCTTCGGCGAGAAGATCTGACTTTCTACGATACTAATCTATTGGTATAATGTTGAATATAATAACGTAATAACATCATACTAACATGGAATTTTATCAAGTAACTTCATCAACCACGCATTGAGCGGACGACTTTGATCGACGACGCTGCTGCTTTTTCTTCTTGTCGTCGCTCAGGCCTGCTCGACCGTGATTATTCCTGTTGCAGAGCCTAGGAAGCCGCGCGAAAAGTTGAGGGGTAAACCGGTGCGTTGCGGAGGTGCTGTCAGGCAAATGCTAGGGGTCTCCGCCTCGGATGCGGGCGAGGCGAAACCCCCTCGCGTTCGCAGTCCGACTGACCGGCAGCCGAGTGCACGATGAAACCCGTCTCCTACAAGCGCCACCGCCCTGGCGGGATGCGCGCCAACAACCGCGCCGAAAACTCGCATCTGCCCTTCCGACGACGCGAGCGGAAACAGCAGACGTTCAAGTCCCAAGGCTCGGCCCAACGTTTCCTCGCTCCCCATCGCCGTCTACAACAATGTTAATCTTCCGCCGCATCTCGCGTCCCGTCCGACCCTGCGCCTTTTCCGAGAGGCGGCACGTCAGACATGCGTAGCGGCGACCGCCGCGGCATGAACGTCAGTGAGCATGTCTCAAATTCCGCCGTCGACCTGAGGCTGGCGGTCCGATGCGCGATTTATTCTCACTAGCTTTCAAAATCGCATTAGCTTTTGTGTTTCACACTCGACGCCACCGCTCAGCTAAGATATCCATACTTCCCAGCCCGAACAACACGAGTGCGGCGGGCTCGGGTACCGCTATGGACGGCGTGAGTGCGACGTCATACGTATCCAAGTGATCGTAGCGGGTGACATATTGAACGCGAAGCTTAGCATGACGGGCTTACGTGTATCCAAAGCAGAGGCTTGGACTTGGAAAGCTTTGATCGACGTAGCAGATCGTTGAACGAGCCGACCCGGTTTTACGAGGACATCGTGGTTGGCGAGCGGCGCCGTTCGGCCGAACGCACGATCCACTTGGACGAAATGCTCCGCTTTGCTCGTGAACATGATCCGCAGTGGTTCCACACCGATCCCGATGCCGCGCGCGCCTCGGTCTTCGGCGAAGTCGTGGCGAGCGGCATCCATACCGCCGCGCTGTGGCGGCAGCTCGACCACACGATCAACGCCGACATCGCCTACGTCTGCGGCGTCGGCTGGGACGAGGTGCGCTGGCCCCACGCGCTCCGCCCGGGCGATACGATCCACGTCACGTCGGAAATGCTTGACAAGCGCCCCTCGGCGAAGCGCGAGAACCGCGGCGTCATCAGGGTGCGATGCTCGGTGGTCCGCGCCGACGGCGAGGCGCTGCTCACCTTCATCAGCATCAATTTGGTTTACACCCGCGCATGGGCGGATGCCATCGCCTAGAAACGCGCCATCGCCCCGCCGCAAATGCGCCAGCCCATGCCGTTGACAAAGCGCGCTTCGTTCGAAGCCAGGAACAACGCGGGACCCGCAACGTCCTCGGGCTCGCCGATGTAGCCGACCGGGGCCTTGCCTTCCCAATAGGCGCGGAACTCGGGATCGTCCATGAACGGGCGGCTCATGCCGGTCCAGATCGCGCTTGGTTGGAGATAGTTCGCGGTGATGCCGAACGGTCCGAGATCGACCGCGAGCGATTTGGTCAGCCCCGCCACCGCGTGCTTCGATGCGCCGTAGGCGCACAGCGACGGCCCACCGAAATCGCTCATGATCGAACCAAGATTGATGATGCGCCCCCAGCCTTTGGCGCGCATCCCTGGCGCTGCCGCGCGCGCCAAGAGGAAGGGCGCGGTGACGTTGACTGCGAAGGTGCGCGCCCAACTCTCGTCAGATTGGTCGAGGACCGATCCGGGCAGGCAAATCCCCGCGTTGTTGACCAGGATGTCGATCCCGCCCCAGCGCTCGCCCGCCGTCAACAGCCGCCCGGGCGCGTCGGCGGCGGTGACATCGGCGTGAAGCAGCGACAGCGTATCCGAGGCGGCGAGTTCGCTCGCGAGCGGCGATCCCTCGACATCGGCCGCCACCACGCGCGCGCCCTCGGCCATGAAGCGGCGCGCGATCGCCAGCCCGATGCCGCTTGCCGCGCCGGTAACCAGCGCGACACGGCCGTCCAGCGCACCCATTATTTATTACCGAACTTGAAGCCTAACTCCGCCCCGATATAGCGTGGCGGACCGAACTGCGAGTTGAGCCATAGTCCCGCCACGTTCTGCGAAGCCGTGTTGTAGCGCTCGTCGGTCAGATTGCGGCCGATGACGCGGACGTAATAGCGATCGTCGATCTGCGCCAAGGTCAGCGACGCGTTGACCAGCGTACGCTCCCGCAGGAACGTGTTGCCCTGGGGATCGGTGATCGCCTGCGTCGATAGATTGCGCGACGTATAGGCGATCTCGCCGTTCAGCGCGGCCTTCCACCGGCTGCTGACGTTGCGTTCATAGGTCGCGTCGACCGTACCCTGCCATTCGGGGGCGCGGTCGAGCGGCGCGGAGGCGAGATCATAGCCTGCGTTCAACGCCTGGTATTTGTTATACTTGGCATCCTGATAGCCGAGCACGCCCCGCAAAGTCAGGCCTTGGACCGGCGTCGCCGCGGTCTCGAGTTCGATACCCTTGACCGTCGCGCTCGCGGCGTTGACGAACAGCGTTACCTGGTTTGGCTGCCCGTTGACGACGATCGGCACGTTCAACTGCTTTTGCAGGTCCGAGTAATCGACATAGAAACCGGTCAGGTTGAAACGCAGGCGGTGGTTGAAGAACTCGGTTTTCGCGCCGACCTCGTAACTGTCGGCCTTCTCGGGCTTGGTCGCGCGCGCGGCGATGCGGAACGCGTTCAGATCGGTTCCGAACGCGGCGAAGCCACCGATCTGATCGTTGAAGCCGCCGCCTTTGAAGCCGTGGCTGTAGGTTCCATAGAGGAAGATGTCGCGCTGCAACTGCCAGTTCACGCTGGCGCGATAGGTCGGCTCGCGCGCGCGGTCGTCGACTTGCACGACGCCGGCCGGATAGGCGAAGACATTGGCGTCGAGCGCGTTTCGGATCTTGATCGTCGGATCGAAGCCGCCGCCGAGCGTGGGGATGAAGGATTGCTGGCGTCCATACCAGCTCTTGTCTTCCCAAGTATAACGCGCTCCGCCCGTCAGCGACAGACGATCCGTCACTTTGAAAGTGCCCTCGCCGAAGGCGGCCTTGGACTCGGACCTTTGCGCGTTGCAGAGGATATACGGGGTATCGTTCCAATTGCCGAACGGCAGCGGACCGCTCGTCAGGTCGAGGAAGCCGAGCACCTGCGCGACGCAGAAATCGACGAATTCGCGCTGGTAGAAGAAGCCCGCGACCATATCGAATCGCGTGCCGGTTTTGGTGGCGAAGCGGACTTCTTCCTGTGTCGTCCGGCGATTATCGTCGCGCGACGCGTCGAAAAACGAGAGTGGCTGGCCGTCGGCGGCGATCGCGGTCGCGCCCGGATAGCTATTCGGCAAACGCGAGCGCTGGTTGCGATAGCCAGTGACCGAGGTCAGCGTGCCGAAGTTCGTCCCGATATCGACATTCAGGTAGATGCCATCGACCGAGATTCGCTGCCCATATTGTTCCTTGATCAACGCGTCCTGCCGGTTGGTGATCGCCGCGTTATCAAGCGGATCGCTGCTGTTCGGGTTGGGGCGGATGACGTGAAGCAAATCCGTCAGGAACGGCGTGCTTCCCTTGTAGCTTGAGTTCTCGTTGACCGAAGGAACCGAGTCCGAGCGGTCGCGCAGCCACTCATACTGGAGGAGCGCGCTGATCCGGTTCGTCGGCGTGAACAGCAGCTTCGCCCGCGCCTGCCAAACATCCTTGCCGCCGAGTGTCCGTCCATCGAGGCAGCCCGATACGCCATTAAACTTGTTGGGGACGAAGCCGGTCACTGGGCCATAGCAGGCCCCGTTGTGGTAATAGCCGTCGTTCTTCTCATAGCCGCCAACCAGACGGAACGCGAGCAAATCGCGTACAATGGGAACGTTGACTGCAGCTTGAACCTTGTTCTCGCCGAAGTCGCCGAACTCGCCACGCGCTTCGACAATAAGCTCGTTCATAACTGGTCGCTTGGTTTTGACCGTAACCGCGCCACCAGTCGTGTTCTTTCCAAACAGCGTTCCCTGCGGTCCGCGCAGCACTTCGACCTGCGCGATGTCGAAGGTGTCCAGAAGCTGGGTCTGCACGCTCGGCACGACGAAATCGTCGACCAGCACCGCCACCGGCGGCTCGAAATAGACGATGATCGACGTCTGGCCGACGCCACGGATCGCGAACGAGGCGGCGTTAAAACCGGTAATCGTGCCCGCCGAGAAGTTGGGCACGAACGCCGCAAGATCGCCGATGTCGCGCGGTGAAGCCTGCGCGATAAGCCGCTGGTCGATCGCGGAAACCGCGACCGGCGTCGACTGGAGGTTGGTCGCGCGGCGCGTCGCGGTCACGACGATCTCGCCAAGCTGGCCATTATCGGCCGCCACGCCGGATAACGGGGCGGGGGCGAGCGCACGGCTGGTCTGTTCGGGCGTGATCGCGGGCGCACCCGCTGGAGGAGTTTGCGCGGCCACAGCGCTTGACCAGGCGGCGCCCATGAGCGTGCATGACGCGAGTAGACGGTGTCGGCCGATCATAAAACCTCCCCTTGGATTGCTGTTTTCACGACGCTGGCACACGACAGAATAACAATCAATCATGATTGTTATTCTCCCCGCGACATCCTGCGCCGGTGTTGCGGAAGTTGCACACCGGGGCGCCTGATAGCCGTACGGCAGCCTGCGTTTCCTAACCGCGATGTTCTCCGGCCAGTGGATTCTCAATAGCGGCAGGGATGCGTTGCCAGGGGTTTGCTTCCTGCTTGCTTTCTGTAAAACAATCACGAATGTCTGCTCTTCGGGCAATCGGGAACTCAGGCTGATGACCGCGACGAATGGCTTCGCCCAGCTCGGGCACCGAACATGAGCGGACGTCTGGAGGGCCGGGTGGCGATCGTCACCGGGGCGGCCGACGGCATGGGGCGCGCGATTGCCGGCATGTTTTTGCGCGAAGGCGCGAGCGTGCTTGCAGCGGACCTCGCGGGCGACAAACTCGCAGCGTCGCACCCGGCACACAAGCGATTGAGCCTGCTGATTATTGATGTCACCTCCGACGACGCGCCCGCACGGGTCATTGGCCATGCGGTAGGTGCCTTTGGTTCGCTCGACATCCTCGTCAACAACGCCGGCGTGGTCGAATATGAGCCGGTCGAAACGATGGCCGACGCGAACTGGCAGCGAACGATCGCGGTCAGCCTAACCGCCGCATTTACGCTCAGTCGCGCGGCGATCCCGCACCTGCGAAGGAGCGGATCGGGCCGGATCATCAATCTAGCGTCGATCAACGCCTTCCGTTCCGCCCCGGGGCTGGCCGCTTATGCGGCAGCCAAGCACGGCGTCGCGGGGCTGACGAAGACGCTCGCGGTCGAGCTTGGCCCCGACAGGATCACCGCGAACTACATCTGCCCTGGGGCTATCCTGACCGGCATGACGCGCCCGCTGATGGAAGCCGATCCGACTATGAAGGCGCTCTTCGAAGGTTTCGGCGTGCTCGGCCGCATCGGCCTGCCGGAGGATATCGCCAACGCCGCGCTGTTCCTCGCTTCCGACGAAGCCAGCTTCATCACCGGCCACGGCCTCGTCGTCGACGGCGGCTTTCTGGCGAAGGTTTAGAGTTGGCCCATCGCCCACCGCAGCCCGCGCCTGAGCAGATCGTAATAGATCGGGTAGTTCCACGCACAACGGTCGGGGTGCGGCCAAAACGGGCTGAGCGGCGCGAGGTCGTAATGACCACGGCAATGCCCGAGCGTGTTGTAGAGGACCGCGCCCTCGCCGACGTGCCGGAGATACTGGATTGGCACGATCGTCGGCGGCCAGCTCGCGGGATCAAAGCCTGGTGTCTCGCCTTCGAAATGCGTGACGAGCAGTGGCTTTATGTCGGCGCGCGCCTCGGTCAGATAGAGTTCGTCGATGACCTTGAAGTCGGCGATGCCTTGCGTAAGCGGATGGTTGGGATCGACCACCTCCACCTTGAACGCGCCGATCGGCGGGTGGGATTGGAATTGCGTTCCAAGCAACGCCATGAACTCGGGTGCCTCATCGGGGGTGGTCACCAATCCATCGTCGCCGATGCGGAGGATCGAATTGGTCCCATGCAGGGCAAGCCACCGGCCTCCCCGTTCGAGGAAGCCGCGCAGCGCTTCGGTTTCCCCAAGGCTCGGAACGACATCGCAGGTATAGGTGACCAGACAGGTGCAATCCGCCAATCGCCCGACATTGCCGAAATCCATCGCAACCGAGGTGCGGATCTGCGGATATTCGGCGATCAGTTTCAGCAACTCGAGCCGCGCGAAATCGATGTCGTGAAAACGACCGGACGCGATCAGATGCGCTTGGATCGGGTTGGCCATAGCGCTTCCTACACGCGGTTTCGCTCGGGATGCCACTATGCAATCGTGTAGCGTCCACCGGTTTGAGCCCCCGCCCGACGCTTACGCGCTTCGCGCCGAGGTGCGCGCGTTTATTGCCGCGCATCGGCCCGACTTGCCCGTCGAACGCCGCGCGAATTCGTGGACCGTCGCCGATACGAGCTTCAGCCGCGCACTTGGCCAAGCGGGCTATCTCGGCATGGTGTGGCCGCGCGAGTATGGCGGTCATGCGCGCCACCCACTCGAACGCTATGTCGTGCTCGAGGAGTTGCTCGCCGCGGGCGCGCCCGTCGGCGCGCATTGGATCGCCGACCGCCAGACCGGCCCGCTGCTGCTGCGTTATGGCACCGAGGCGCAGCGGCTCCGCTACCTGCCGTCAATGGCGCGCGGCGAGCTTTACGCCTGCATCGGCCTCAGCGAGCCCGGTGCGGGTTCGGACCTCGCCGCCGTCCGCACCACCGCGCGCCGGGTGGACCGAGGCTGGCGCATCGACGGGCAGAAAGTGTGGACGACGAACGCGCACCGCGCGGGCGTGATGATTGCGCTGGTGCGCTCGGAGGAAGGATCGGAGCGCACCGCGGGCCTGAGCCAATTCCTCATCCCTATGGATACGTCCGGCGTGACGGTTCGCCCGATCGTCGATCTGACCGGCGAGCATGAGTTCAACGAGGTGTTTTTCGATGGCGCGCTGCTACCCGAAGACGCGCTGGTCGGGGCGGAGGGCGCTGGCTGGAGTCAGGTCACCGCCGAACTCGCGCTCGAACGCTCGGGACCGGAACGCTATCTGTCGAGCCATGCGCTTCTGGTCGAACTGATCCGATCCGCCGGTTCCGATCCGACCGAGCCGCTGCTCAGCCTGATCGGCCGCCTGACTACCGAACTGTGGACGTTGCGCCAAATGTCGATGTCGACCGCCGCCAAGCTGGCGGGCGGTAAGGACCCGGTGGTCGAGTCGGCGATAGTGAAGGATTTGGGCAACAGCTACGAGCAGGCGCTACCCGTCGCGGTGCAGGCGACGTTCGACGTCGATCTCACCGACGCAACCCCGCTCGCGCGCACGCTGGCGCTCCTTCTGCAGACCGCGCCCAGCTTCAGCCTGCGCGGCGGCACGCGCGAAGTACTGCGCGGCATCATCGCGCGCGGATTGGGCCTCCGGTGAGCGCTTCGCGCGACCTTCTCGTCGATACCGCGACCAGCTTGTTCGATGCGGTCGATCCAGCGGGTGGCTTCGCGGCAGGTTGGGCACGCGTCGCCGATGCCGGGTTGCCGCTGCTGCTCGTCCCCGAGTCGGCGGGCGGTTTCGGCGGGGACGCGGGCGATCTGTTCGCGATCCTGCGGATCGCGGGGGCGCGCGCGCTGGCGTTGCCGGTCGGTGAAACGATCGTGGCGACGGCAATGCTCGCGGGGACGACTCCGGCCGATCAAGCATTGAGCTTCGCCGATAGTCACGACGGACGGCTCGACCGCGATCGCTACACCGGAGTGCTGACCGCGGTGCCTTGGGGTCGCGACGTCGCCGGGGTGGTAGTGCGCGTCGCCGACCAGTTGGTGCTACTACAAACCCGCGACGTTGAGATAACCGAGGCGCACAGCCTTGCGGGCGAACCGCGCGATACGCTGCGCTTCACCGACGCTCCTGCCAAGATAGGCCCGAGCACCGCCGATCTACGCCAATGGGGCGCGTTCCTGCGTATCGCGCAAAGCGCAGGCGCGCTCGACCGCGCGCTCGAAATGTCGATCGAGCACGCCAACGCGCGCCAACAATTCGGCAAGCCGCTCGCCAAGTTGCAGGCGGTCCAACAAACCTTAGCGGTGTTCGCGGTCGAAGCCGCCGCCGTGAACAGCGCGGGCGAGGCGGCCGCAACCGCGCTCGACCACGGCGACGCGTCATTCGAGATCCCCGCCGCCAAACTGCGCGCCAACCAGGCGATCGGTATCGGCACCGCGACCGCACATCAGGTTCACGGCGGCATCGGCTTCACGCACGAATACCCGCTGCACCGCCTGACACGACGCCTGATGGGTTGGCGCTCAGAATACGGCAACGACGCCTTCTGGGCGGCCGAGCTCGGCCGCCAGGCCGCCGCGCTTGGCCCCGAAGGTCTGTGGGCGGAGATTGCCCGGCGCGGCGACCGCAGCTAACCGCCGGTGAAAGTCGGCGGACGCTTTTCCAGGATCGCGTCGACCGCCTCGCGGTGGTCCGCCGTTTCGTGCGCGATTGCCTGATAGGCGGCGGACAGTTCGAGCACGTCGCCCATCCGCGAGTGCTGCGCCTCGCGCAGCAGCCGCTTGGTCATGCGCAGCGCGCGCGCCGGGTTGGCGGCGATCCGCCCGGCAAGCTCCATCGCCTGGGGCAGCAGCGCGTCCAAGGGCACGACGCGCGAGACCAATCCCATTGCCAACGCCGCCTCGGCGTCGAAGCTGTCGCCGGTAAAGAACAGCTCGGCCGCCTTGGAGTAGCCGACGACGCGCGCGAGCGACCAGGCGCCGCCATCGCCCGGAACGATCCCGACCTTGATGAAGCTTGCCGCCATCCTGGCGCTGTCGGCGACGATGCGGATGTCGCACAGGCAGGCGAGATCGAGGCCGAGGCCGATCGCGTGCCCGTTAATTACCGCGATAGCGGGGACGTCCAGGTCCATGAACGCCCGAGTCACGCGCTGAACGCCGCGCCGGTAGTTCTCGCGCGTCGAATCGGGTTGATCGAGCGGGCCGACGCCGTTTCGGTCGCGCATTCCCTTGAGATTGCCGCCCGAAGAGAAGGCCCGCCCCGCGCCGGTCAACACCATCGCGCTGATACCCCGATCGGCGTTGACCGCCTCCAATGCGGCGACGAAATCGTCGCAATCGGCGCGCGAGCCGATCGCGTTCAGCGCCTCCGGATGGTCGAGCGTGAGCAGCGCGACGCGTCCGTGACGTTCGGTTTTGACAAAGCCGCTCACGCCATCGCTTCCGTCCGTAGCCCTTCGGCGAGCACATCGGCGGCGGCGCGCCCCGCCGTCATTGCCGCCTCGACCGCGTCCGGCGCTCCGAAGGTTGGTGCGACGCGGAGCGGGCGGATGTCGCTCACGCCGATGAAGCCGAGCCATGTTTCTAAATAGCTGAGCTGGTGATCGAGATGCGCGTGCCCGCCGTCAACGTGGAAATTCATTGCGCTAGCCGCGACGACGATGGCGGTGCGCCCGGCGGCGAGACCCTCGACATTGCCGAGCGCGTCGTTGCGGAACGTCATGCCGGGATGCGTGACCAGATCGACATAATGCTTCAGCCGGTATGGCACGCCGAAGTTCCACATCGGCACGGTGAACAGCCACGCATCGAAACTGAGGAAGTGTTCGGCGATGCGCCGCACCAAAGCCCATCGCGCCGCCTGCCCGGAGGCGACCGCTTCGCCCATCAGCAATCGGTAACGCCCCTCGATCACCGATCCGTCGAACGGCGGCAGTTCGGCCGTCCATAGATCGAGCCGCTCGATGGTCAGCGCGGGATCGTCGTGGCGGATCCGGGCGAGCAGGTGCTGGCCGACATCGCCCGAACGCGAACGGTCTCCGCGCGGCGACGCCTCGATGTGCAGCAACCGCTTCACCCGAAATCGACCATCACCATGCCGTCGTCGACCGTAGCGGGCCAGACGGTGATCGGCTTCTTGGTCAGCTCGCCCGATGGTGCGCCGGTGCGCATATCGAAGCGCATTCCGTGCAACGGGCAGAAAATATGTGGCCCACGCACGCGGCCGTCTTCGAGCAGCGCGTAGGCGTGACTGCACATGTTTTCGACCGCAAAGACGCCGGCGCTCGTTCGGCATAGCAGCACCTGCTTACCTGCGGCCTCGAAGCAGCGGCTACCGTTTTTCGGCACATCGCCTAGCGCCGCCACCGCCGTGCTCAAGCCCTCACGCCTCCACCCAGTCGGCCAGCACCTGCTCGACGCGCGCCTCGGGCGGCACGCGGTTCAAGCCGATGCGGCGATCGCACTCCTCGTGCCAGTGGTAAATACGCCGTTCCTGGTAGTTGAGCGGAATTCCCCGGAAACCCGGGCTCTCGAGCGACTCCTGGATCTGCGGCGCGAACTGCAAATCCTCGTAGAGGATACGCTCCCAGTTTCGCTTCCGCGCTTCCCACAGCGGGTTCTCGGTCGCGGGATCGTAGTCAGGAGCGATCCAGGTCGAGACGACGCGGCACGACTTGTCCGAGGTCGGCCAGAACTGGAGCAATGGCACGCCGGTGTCCGAGGCGGGCATCACGAAATTGGGGAAGATATGATAGCTGACGTTGTTGTTGGCGGGCACCTCGGTAACGGTAACGATGCGCGGCATCCCGACCGTGCCCGGATCGCGCCATTCGGGTCGGCGGTTGGGTGTTATCATCCGCGAATGCCCGTGCGGCCACAGCGTGACGAACATTCCCCGGTGATCGAGAAAGCGATCGACGGTGCTCTGGTGCACCGATTTTAGGTGATAGACTTCGAGGAACGCGTCGAGCAGCACCTTGACGTTCGATTGCACCTCGTAACTGCGCGAATCGACCAATTTCAGGCGGTCGAGCTGGTATTGATCGAGCTCGTCCGCCATCGGGCCGAGGTGCGCGCGAAGATCGTCCGCCTCGGGATCCTCGTTGACGAAGATGAGCTGACCCAGGCGCTCGCAGCGAACCGCGACGAGCGAGCGGCAGGTGAAATCCAGATCGACGAAATCGCGCCGATCGCGAACCGCGATCAGGGTGCCGTCGAGCTTGTAGCTCCAGCCATGATACGGGCAGACGAATCCCCGCCCCGCGCCCGAAGTCTCCGCGACCAGCGGCGCGCCGCGATGCTGGCACGTATTGTAGAACGTGCGGATCGTGCCATCCAGATCGCGTACGACCAGGATTGGCGAGCCGGTGTTGCGCGTCAGGAACCAGCTACCGGGCGTCGCGAGCTGATCGGCATGACCCGCGTAAAGCCACGCGCGCTTCCACATCCGCTCCTTTTCGAGCGCGAGGAACTCGGCGTTCACATAGCGCGCGGCCGGGATGTCGGGCAGCTTGGGGAAGCCCTCAGGCGCCCCGGTGCGCTTGGACTCGTACGCCATCAGTTCCTTGGCCCGGGCGGTCGCGGCGGCGTTCATGATCGGTCCTCGACGATTGACTCCTTCTAACATAACGCTCCAGGAAAACAATCACGACTGTTTTTTATATGGCGCGCCCGTGCTGCTCGACCGACCGCTTTCGCTTCACCATCTGACTGCGCTCGATACCACCCCCGCCGAGCTGGTCGGTATCGCGGGCGCGCTCGACTGCGCGCGGGTTTGCCTGTTCACGCATGTGCCCGAGGAAGCGCGGCACCTGTTTCCGATGGTGACGATGGGCATGCGTGAGGAAGTCGCGGCGACGCTGGCACAAGCGGGCGTGCATCTGCACAATCTAGAGGTCTTTCCGCTCAACCCCAATGCGAACTTGAACGCGTTCCGCATAGGATTGGAGGTGGGTGCGGCGTTAGGCGCAATGCGCGCTACGGCGCACATCCATATCGAGAACGAAGGCGAAGCGATCGACACATTCGGCCGTTTCTGTGATCTCGCCGCCGAGTATCGATTGGCAGTCGGCCTGGAGTTCAACGCTTTCTCGAAAGTTCGCACGACCACTGCAGCCGCCGCAATCGTCCGCAGCGCGGCGCGCGCCAACGGTGACATTGCGCTCGATTTCCTCCACGCGGTCCGCAGCAGCGCGACCCCTTCGGAGGTCGTCGCGGTCGCACCTATCATCGGCTACGCGCAGATTTGCGATGGGTCACTCGCTATCGCGCGCGGGTCGCGCTGGCGCGAGGCGATCAAAGAGCGGGCATTGCCGGGCGAAGGCGCATTCCCGATCGCGGCGATGCTCGCCCCGCTCCGCGCCGAGGTGGTGATTGAAGTCGAGGTGCCGCAAGCGGACGCGATGCGCGCCGGCGTCCCGGCGCTCGAGCGCGCGCGCCGCGCGGTCGAAGCGGCGCGACGGTTTACGAACGGTGTGGCCAATGCTCACGCCTGATGGCCACCGCATCGTCCAGTTCGCTTGGGTGGTACCCAACCTCGAAGCCGCCGCGCGCGATTGGCACGATCTCCAGGGCGTCGGCCCTTTCCTCGTCAACCGCAATCTCGCGCTCACCGATCCGCACTATCGCGGCCGCCCGGCAGTGACTGCCTTCTCGACCGCCGTCGCGCAGTCGGGTGATGTCCAGATCGAACTCGTCGAACAGCACGACGACACCGCTTCGGCCTACCGCGACACCGTTGCTCCGGGCACAACCGCGTTCCACCACGTCGCGATCATCGCCGCCGACTACGATGCCGCGCTTGCGCACTACACCCATCGCGGCCGCGCGGTCGCGGCGCACGGCTGGTTCGGCGAGATGCGCTACTGCTACGTCGATACGGTCGCCGCGCTCGGTCACATGGTCGAGATCGTCGAGGACAAGCCAGGCATCCGCGCCTTTTTCGCCGCTGTCCGCAAGGCGGCTGAACGCTGGGATGGAAACGCTTCGACCCTGCTGCGGGAGACCTAATCGGCGACCGCGTCTTTCGCCCCGAACGCGAAACCGCAGCTCGGATCGACGATCTGCAGCAACTCGACAACGTTGCCGTCGCAGTCGCGGCCGTAGGTGGCGCGCGTCGCGGCTTCACCGCCGGGTGGGCAATTAAATTCCATGCCCAAGCCCCGCAGCCGTTCGTATTCGGCGAACACGTCGTCGCAATATAGGCAGAGGTGGGTCAGCCCGATGTCGCACATCCGGGGGTGGACGGGCACACCGAGGGGGGCCACGAACTCGAACACCTCGACATAAAAGCCGCCCAATTGGATCATGACATACTTCGCGGTCGAATCGGGCAGGCCGACCATCCTGTCGACGCGCGCGTTGCCCCGTTCCCAGCAGCCCTCGGCGCAACGCTCGAAACCGAACCATCGCTTGTAATGATCGACGAAGCGGTCGAGGTCGGGCGTCGAGATCGCCAGATGGTGGACGCCCCTGATCATGCAGTGGATGCCGTGCGTGCTGCCTGAACAGCCGCGCCGATTTCGGCGTTGGTCGGATTGCGTCGCAACGTCAGTCCGCCGTTGACCTGCACCGTCTGCCCGGTGACGAAACACTCGTCGGACGCGAGCCATACCGCCGCGTCGGCGATATCGGCGGTCGTCCCCACCCGTCGCAGCGGATATTCGCGCGCGAACGCGCCGACGATCGCGGCGTTCTTGCCCGCTTTGCCCGTCATCGGCGTCGCGGTGAAGCCGGGTGCGATCGAGTTGGCGCGGATGCCGCGATGGCCGAACTCATTTGCGACACAACGCAACACGTGATCCGCTCCGGCTTTGGTGCCCATGTAAGCCGCGTGATTTTCGAGCATGATCGACGCGGTCGCGGACGAGATTTGCAGTATTGAGCCGCCATCGCGCATCACGCGCAATGCCGCTTGATAGAACAGGAACGCGCCAGTGAATTGGAGCGCGGCCATGCGCTCGATTTCCTCTTTGGTGGTGTCGAGGAATGGTTTCAGTAGCCCCCAACCGGTCGCGTTCACCGCGATATCAAGCCCGCCGAAGCGATCGATCGCGGTCTGCGCGAGTACTGCCAGACCGGTCCGGTCGGTAATGTCGCAAACCGCCCCAACGCCCCCGATGTCGTCGGCGAAGCGCGCAAGTTCGGTCGCGTCACGCCCGGCGACGACGACCCTCGCTCCTTCGTCGGCGAAGCGGCGCGCGATCGCCTGGCCCATGTTGCCCTGTCCGCCCGCGCCGATCACGATTGCGGTTTTGCCAATCAGCCGTGCCATGCAATCCTCCGGTTCCAATCGCACTAAAGACAGTCATGCCTGACTTTTCAATGGCCCAGATGGGCGGTTCCGTCGAGGCCGATTACACAAACAAACCGACAGCGATGATTGTTTTCGCCTCGCTTAATGCTACACCGGGGCATATTCGTGCGAGATGACATGTATGCGGGATAGCGAGAATGCCTCGATCGAAAGCGAGCCGGACGACACGGCGCGCGCGCGCCGCCGTCCCGACGTCAACGATCCTACGCGCCCGAAGCGTGGCTTCACCAACGCCAATCTTGCGCAACGGCCGACGATTTATCGCCGCGATCTGCTCAAGGAAAAGACGATCCTTATCACGGGCGGCAGCAGCGGTATGGGCAAGGCGACCGCGTTCCTCGCCGCGCGTTTGGGCGCGAATGTCGCGATTTGCGGCCGCACACCAGAAAAGCTCGAATTGGCGCGCGCCGCGATCAAGGAAGCCACTGGTGCCGACGCCTTCACCGCAGCAATGACCATCCGCGATGCCGACGCGGTCGAGAAACTCATCGACGGCGTCCATACGCGCTTCGGCGGTATCGATACGGTCGTCAACAACGCGGGCGGAACCTACTCGCAGGACGCGATCGATTTCAGCCGCAAGGGCTGGCTTACAGTGATAGACACCAACCTGAATGGCACGTGGTGGATGATGCAGGCGGCCGCACGCCGATGGCGGGATCGCGGCGTTCCGGGCAATATCATCAACATCGTCGCGAACGTCGAGCGCGGTATGCCCCAAGCCGCGCACACCTGCGCCGCGCGGGCCGGGGTGATCTATCTATCGAAAACGATGGCGACCGAATGGGCCCCGCTCAAGGTCCGCGTCAACTGCATCGCGCCGGGCGTGGTCGAGACCGAGGGCTTCGCGATCTACCCCGAAGAGGCGCTCGCCCGCTTTCCTAAGGCCAACCCGATGAAAATGAGCGGCAACGCCTGGGACGTGGCCGAGGCGATCGTCTATCTCGCGTCACCCGCCGCGCGGTTCATCAATGGCGATCTGATGGTCCTTGATGGCGGTCAGGCGCAATGGGGCGTCAACTGGCCGGGCGGAATGCCCGAATACTTCAGCGAGAGTGGCGCGGCTTAGTGCAGCGCCAGGAGGTCGGTAAATGGGTAGGGTAGAAGGCAAGGTCGCGCTGGTGACTGGCGGCGGATCGGGGTTGGGCGCGGCGGATTGCGAGCTGCTCGCGAGCGAAGGCGCGACCGTGATCGTCAGCGACGTTAACTTGGTCGCCGCGCAGGCGGTCGCCTCTCGCATCGGTGGCGCGGCGGTGGCGCTCGCGCTCGATGTAGCCTCGGAAGAGGCCTGGGTCTCGGTCATCGACGAGATTGGACGCCGCTTCGGACGGTTGGACATCCTGGTGAACAACGCCGGCGTCGTTCACATGGCCGATTTCGAGGAATGCACGCTGGAGAAATATCGTTGGGTCAATTCGATCATGTCCGACGGCGTATTCCTCGGCTGCAAGCACGCGGTGCCTTTGATGAACAGGAACGACGGTGGCTCGATCGTCAATATGTCGTCGACGGGCGCGCTCCTCGGCTATCCAATCTTCTTCGCCTATTCGGCCGCGAAGGGCGCGGTTCGGTCGTTGACCAAATCGGTCGCGGTCGCGTGCCAAGAAAAGGGCTACAAAATTCGCTGCAACTCGGTCCATCCGGGTTCGATCGAGACGCCGATGGTGCAGCTCGCCTCCGGTCGCGTGGGCGAGGAGCAGCAAGTGGCGGCGGGTGTGCTGCCACCCGGCGCGAACGGCGCGCCGATCGATGTGGCCAACCTTGTGCTGTTCCTCGCTTCGGACGAATCGCGCTTTGTCACCGGCGCGGAGTTCATCATCGACAACGGGGTTACGATCCGGCCCTTCTAGCGCGCCAACCAGCGGTCGAGTTCGGTGTGGAAATGGCGTAACCGCGCTTCCTGTTCGCTCCATAACGGCCCTCGGAAGCCACGCGAGCGCGCCCCCGCCTGAACGATCGGCAGCAACTCCGAATCCTGATCGAGTACCTCGCCCATCCCCGGCGGCTCACCAAGCGCGGTGTGGACCACATCGGGCCGCGTCCCGCCGGTGAGATCGACATCGGCTCCCAGGCCCATCCAGCCGGGGGCACCATAACCGGGCATATCGACGTGCTTGTACAGGATCACCGTCTCGCAGGTGAAGCGCCCAGAATCGTCGCCATTGGGCAGGAAACGATGCAGGAACACCGCTTCGGGATGACAGCCGATCTGCGCGTTGGGGAACACGCCAAAGATGGTCGAGTCGGTAAGCTGGCTGTCGCTGAACTTGTCGTAGTCCAGGCCCATTCGCGCGGCGCGCACGCGTTTTGCCACCGCAATCGCGGCGCGCGAGCCCTTAGCACCGTCCGCCACCTCCGCTGGATCGACCCCCGCATCGCGCAACATCGCTTCTATGCCGGGGTTGATCCCCGCTTGGTCGGGATGATGCGAATTGGGTTGGCCGAACGGCACATATTGTCGGCTGAACCCGCCCGGATACAGATCGATATGCGTACGATCGTCGAGCATCCCCATCGTCTGCGGATGGATCGCGTGCAGATGATAGCTTTCGTAAAACGCGTCGACGCCGCCCTTCCAGTTCGCGCCCCATTCGGACCGTCGATGTTGGACGACGTGCATCGATGCCATATCGTAGGTTTCGAGCTTATCGAGGATTGGCGCGAGCCATTCGGCAAGCGGCGGCACATCATCGCTCATGGAAATAAACACCAGCCCGGCGGCGACCTCGCAACGTACCGAGGTCAGATTGTGATCGTGGCAAAGCACCCGCGGTTGGAACGTCTCCGGGTCGGTGACCGCGATGTTGCGGCCTTCAAAATCGAACTGCCAACTGTGGAACGGACAGGTGAACCTGACGAGCGCGCCCGTATTGCCAGGCACGAGTCTGCTGCCGCGATGCGGGCAGACATTATAGTGCGCGTGAACCTCGCCATCGTCGCCGCGCACGACAATGAACGATTCGACGCCGATGTCAAAACGGAGGAAATCGCCCGGCTCGCAAACGTCGCTAACCGGCCCGGCCAGCAACCATGTTTTAGCGAATACCCGTTCCCACTCGGCTTTCGCCCAGGCGGGATCGTAATAACGCTCGGGCGACGGGCGCGCGCTGCCGTTGTCGATGTGCGGCGGCGCGGCGTCGAACGGATGTGCCTTGCCGCCATGGATTTCGCGTGCGCGTGGATCGTAATACATCGTCGGCCCTCCTAGGCGTCCGCGCGCATCTGGCGATCGAGTTCCGCGTGGAAGTGCCTTAGCCGAGCCTCCTGCTCGCTCCACAACGGCCCGCGGAACCCTCGCGAGCGCGCCCCCGCCTGAACGATTGGCAGCAGATCCGAATCCTGATCGAGCACCTCGCCCAGTCCCGGCGGCTCGCCGAGGGCGGTGCGAACGATCTCGGGCCGCGTCTCGCCAGTTAGGTCGGTGTCGGCGGCAAGACCCATCCACGCCGGCGCGCCGTAACCGGGCAGGTCGACGTGTTTGAACAGGATGCAGGTATCATAGGTAAACTGGTTCGGATCGTCGGCGTGCGGGATAAAGCGATGGAGGAACACCGCTTCGGGGTGGCAGCCGATCTGAGCGTTGGGGAAGATGCTGTAGACGGTGGAATCGCTCAGTTGGGAGTCGCTGAACTTGTCCCAACCCAGCCCCGCCGCCGCCGCTCGCTCGCGCTTGGCGGCCTGAACGTCGGCACGCGTGTCCGCCGCCGTGCCCCGGTAGGTTGCGGGATCGATCCCCGCGTCGCGCAGCATGATCTCGATGCCGGGATTGACGCTTACCTGATCGGGAAACCGCGGGCTAGGCTGCGCGAAGGGCACGAACTGGCGGCTGAAGCCGCCGGGATAAAGGTCGATCTGCGTTCGATCATCCATCAGGCACTGCGTTTGAGGATGCACCGCGTGCAGGTGATAGATTTCGGCGAAGGCGTCGACGCCGCCCTTCCAGTTCGACCCCCAATTGGAACGGCGATGCTGGACGACGTTCATCTGGTCGATGTCGTAGACTTCCAAATGCGCCAAAATAGGCGCGAGCCACTGCTTCAAGGGAACCACGTCCGGATCCATCGAAATGAACACCAACCCCGCCGCAACTTCGCAGCGCACCGAGGTCAGATTAATGTCGTGGCAGAGCACCTCAGGCTGGAAAGTCTCTGCGTCAGTCACCTCGATGTTGCGGCCTTCGAGATCGAACTTCCAACTGTGGAACGGGCAGGTGAACTTGGATACACTGCCGCTGTCGCTAAGCACGATCCGCGAACCGCGATGCGGGCAGACGTTATAATGCGCGTGAACCTCCCCGTCCTCGCCGCAGACGATGACGAACGATTCGCGACCAACGTCGAAACGGGCGAAATCGCCGGGCTCGCGCACGTCCGAGACGGGGCAGGCGATCAGCCAGTTGCGCGCGAACACGCGCTCCCATTCGGCGTCGGCGAAGGCGCGGTCATAATAACGGGCGGGCGTGGGACGCGCGGTGCCATTATCGATCGTCGGCGCGGGATCGTTAAACGGGTGCGGCGTGCCAGTGTGAACCTGCCAGAGTTCGGATAGTCGCATTGGTCAACTCCCTCGTATTTTCTCGACCCTAGCACGCTGGAAAAAGACAATCATGTCTGTTTCTGAAAAATCTTTCGCGCTAGGCTTCGCACGCTCGTCGCGAGAACGCCGGCGTCAGTGGAAGGAACATAATGAGCCGCTTGTTCGGACCCATATTCCAGGTTGCCTACGTTGTGGCCGATTTCGACGCGGCGATCGCGCATTGGACGGGGACGATCGGCGTCGGTCCCTTCTTCCTGTTCCCGACACCGTTGCCTTTCGAATGGCTCGAACTACGCGGTGAGCGCACGGCCGAGTTCGACATCCTCAGCCATTGCGGCCTCGCCTACAGCGGCGACACGCTGATCGAACTGATCGCGCCGGGCAGCGCGCCTTCACCATACCGCGAGTTCCTCGACGCGGGCCGTCGCGGCCTGCACCACGTCGGCACGATCGCCACCGACTACGACGCGCAAATGGCTGCGGCGCGCGCGGCGGGGATCACCGTAGCGATGGAAGGCGTGCTGCCGCTGTCTAGATTCGCCTATCTCGACACCGACACCGTTTTTCAGGGCACGATGGTCGAGATCATTGACATGACCGTCGCGATGCACGCGATGTGGAACACCATCAAAGCCGCCTCGATTGGCTGGGACGGACGCGATTCCGTGCGCAGCCTCACCGACGCCCCCGCTCCTTAGGCGTTCACATACTGGTCGAGTTCGGCATGGAAATGGCGGATGCGCTGCTCCTGTTCCGAGAGCACGCCGCCGCGGTAACCGATACTCTCCACTCCCGCCTGCACCTGCGCGAACAGCCCACTGTCCTGATCGAACACCTGGCCCAGGCCGCCCTCCCGCCAGTCGACCACTTGCGTCACGGCGGGTTCACGGCCCGAGAGATCCCAACCTTCGGGTAGCCCCATGTAGGCGGGCGGCTTGATCGCGGGATCGTCCTGAGGGTGCATCATCACGATCACGTCAAGGATGAACTTGCGTGGATCGCTCGCGTGCGGACGGAAGTAAAGCATACTCACGCCTTCGGGATGGATGCCGAGCTGGATGTTGGGAAAGATCGTGTAGTTCCAGTCGTCGGTGAGCTGGTTGTCGATGAAGCCCGAGTAATCGAGCCCGAGCCTTTCGGCGCGGCGGCGTTTGGCCTGTTGCACGGCGGGGCGGACCTCCTCCATCCGACCGTCGAAGCTGTTGGGATCGATCCCTACCTCGATCATCGTCGCGCGCAGGCCCTCGTTCAGTCCGCTGCTGCCCAGGCGCGGACTCTCGTGCGCGAACTTGGTCACCATCCGGCTCATGCCATTGCTGTAGAGATCGATTTGCGCGTGGTAATCGTTGAACACCGGCAGGATTTCGGGATGGATCGCGTGGACGTGGTAAGCCTCGTTGAAGCCGTCGACGCCGATCTTCCAGTTCGACTCCCAAATCGATTGCATCCGCCGGAGGATGCGCATGTCTTTTAGTCGGTAAGGCTTGGCGTGCGCGGGCAACGGGCCAAGATGGTCGATTAGCGGCCGGGCATTCATGTCCATGTTGATGAAGACGAACCCTTCCCAACTTTCGCAGCGCACGGGGGTTAAATTGAGATCGCCGCATAGCGCTTCGGAGCGGAAGGTCTCGCGGTCGGTGATGTGTTCGAGCGCGCCGTCGAGGCCAAACTGCCAGTTGTGGAACGGGCAAGTGAACCCACGCGGTAGCGCGCCGTTGTCCGAACCGACCAGCCGGTTACCGCGGTGCGGGCAGACGTTGAAGAAGGCTCGGACACGCTCGTCCGCGCCGCGCACGATGATGAACGACTCGCGGCCGAGGGCGAATGTGACGAAATCACCGCGCTCGGGCATGTCTTCCTCGCGCGCAGCCCAGTTCCAGACCTTGGGCCATAAACGCGTGCGCTCGCTCTCCATCCACTCGTTAGAGTAATAACGCTGCTTGGCAATCGGGGCGACACCGTGATCGACAAACGGAGCCTTGGCTTCGTGGCTTCCGGGCGTAGCAGCGGGGTTGATCGGCCAAGTGCGCCGATAGTCATACGCAATGCTACTAGCCATCAAATCTCTCCAATCAATCTATAAATTCATCAGCGATAGCGTCCAATAAACGTCCCTCTAAAATTCTACTTGTATAAGCGATCACATTCATTATTGTAACCTTCAGGCACATTGCCGTGGAGCGCGAAAATGGCTCAGGTCCACATTCCAGATAATCAAGCGCACGACCCGTTCGGTTATGCGCTCGCCACCTACGCGCCCGAACTCGGCGCGGCGGGGGGAGGATATGCGAAGGCGGTCTATCAATCGTCGCGGCTGCCGCTGCGCGTGCTCGAAGCCGCGCGCTACCGAACCGCCCAGATCAATGGCTGCATGGTTTGCCAGGGCTTCCGCGCGGGAACCAATGTCGATGGATTGCTGGAGCAGATGGGCGGCGACCCCAGCCGTTCGATCGTCGCGCGCGGCGGTCCCGCGCCCGACGAGGCGTTCTACGCCCATGTCGCGGCTTGGCGCACCGCAACCCGCTTCAGCGATCAGGAGCGGCTTTCCATCGAATATGCCGAACGCATGGGCGAGCGCCCACGTTCGTTTGAGGGCGACGGCGCGTTCTGGGAACGGGTGCACGCCGCGTTCACCGACGCCGAGATCGTCGACATGACGCTCGCGATTGGCGCATGGATCGGTCTCGGCCGCATGACGCACGTGCTCGAACTCGATACCGTTTGCGCGCGCGACACCTACGCGCGCACCGCTTAGGCGGTCGCGGGGCAAACCCCGCGCTCGCCGCATCGTCGAATGGCCATACCGCATCAGGTACTCCGTCGCAAGGATCCGACTATGATACTTATGAGCCTTTGCCGACAGACTAGCAATCAATCATGTATGTTTTTTTAACACATCCCGTCGCGAGCTTTCCATTGTAACCGCACTCGTGGCGGCGCTAACCTTTTTTCGATAAAAGGCGCTTGAAAAGTCAGCCGTGATTGTTTTCAGTCACTCACAACCAGCGCGTGGGAACCGTGCCGCCCATGGGAGAGAGAGATGGCCTACAGCTTCCTGTCGCGGTTCCGCATCAAGCCCGAGCGCGCCGCCGACTTCGTTGCGCTGGCCAAGCGCATGGAAGCCGCGGTCGAGCAGGAACCCGGCACGCTCGGCTTCAAATTCTTCCGGCTTGAAGAACCCGGCATGTTCGCGGTTTACGAGTCGTTCTTCGACGAAGCGGCGGACAAGGCGCACATGGAAGCGCCGCACGCCAAGCCGATCATCGAGGATATGCTCGGCTGCATGGACGGCAGCTATCACCGCGAACTGCTGCTCGATCTCGAACCCGCTCGGTGAGCGACGCGCCGATCTATACGCTCGGAGCGATGCTGCGCGCACGTGCGGCCGAGCGGGGCGATGCCGACGCGCTCGTCTTCCCATCCGAGCGCCGCAGCCACGCCGAGCTGAATTCGGCGGCGCGCGGCTGGGCGAAGGCGCTGATTGCGATGGGGGTCGAACCCGCCCAGAACGTCGGCATCCTGCTGACAACGCGGCCCGAGTTCGTCGAGGCGATGTTCGGCATCGCGATGGCGGGCGCGGTCGCGGTGCCGGTCAACGCGCGTTATCAGGCGGGCGAGCTATCCTTCCTGATCCGCGACGCCGACCTCCGGCTGCTGGTCACTACCGGGCGGGTTGCGGACAGCCTCGATTTCGGCGAGCGCCTGCTTGCCGCATTGCCGTCGCTCGCTGGTGCCACCGACGCTCGCGCGCTCGAACTCGCCGAAGCGCCCCTGCTCCGCAGCATCGTTTGCCTCGACGCGCCGTGCGCCCAATATCTGCTGGCGCGCGACACCGCGCTCGCGCTCGGCCGGAACATCGCCGACAGCGCGGTCGATGCGCGGATCGACGTGGTCGATCCGAAGACCACCGGCCTCGTCCTCTACACGTCGGGCACCACCGCCAACCCCAAGGGCGCGATGATCAGCCACCGTGCGATCGTCGGCAACAGCCGCAACTTGGGCATCCGCTACCGCGTCGACTCGGCGGATAAGGTCTGGTCGCCGCTGCCGATCTTCCATATCGCGGGCATCCTGCCGATGACGATGGTGCTCGACGCGGGCGGGGCATATCTCACGATCCCGCATTTCGAGGCGGGCGTGGCGCTCGAAATGCTAGGCCGCGAGGGCGCGACGGTCGCCTACCCGAGCTTCGTCACGATCATGCAGGACCTAATCACGCACACCGATTTCGCCAACACCGATCTTTCCAAGCTGCGGTTGATGAACTCGAATTTCGCTGTCCAGCCGCCGTGGATCAAGGACGCGGTCGGCAAGGCGATGCCGCACACCGTCCAGGTCGGCACCTATGGCCTGACCGAGGGGGCGGGGACGATCACCACCAGTAACATCGACGACTCCTTCGAACTTCGGACCGGACGATTGGGGATGCCGCTCGACGAGTGGGAAGTCCGCATCATTGACGTCGAGAGCGGCCGCGATTGCGCGCTCGGCGAGCGCGGCGAGATCGTCGCGCGCGGGCCGAACATGCTGCTCGGCTATTATAATTCGCCCGAGAAGACCGCCGAGGCACTGCGCGATGGCTGGTTCCATTCGGGCGATATCGGCTCTTTCGACGAGAGCGGGCACATCATGTTCCATGGACGCACTAAAGACATGCTGAAGGTGGGGGGCGAGAATGTCGCCGCCGCCGAAATCGAGGCGATGCTGCAATCGCATCCGGCGGTGAAGCTCGCGCAGGTGGTCGGCATTCCCAACGAGCGTTATGTCGAGGTTCCTGCTGCCTTTGTCGAACTGATCGAGGGTGGCGCCGCTAGCGAAGCCGAACTGGTTGCGCACTGCAGGGGCAAGCTAGCGAACTTTAAAACGCCGCGCCACGTTCGGATCGTGACCGAGTGGCCGATGTCCACCTCCAAAATCCAAAAGTATCGGCTGCGCGATCGACTTATCTGCGAACTCGAAGGAGCGGCGGCGTGAACCGGGGCAAATCGTTCATCGCGCAATTGCGCTGTAAGCCAGACCGGCGCGACGACTTGATCGCGCTGCAAATCGAAATGAAATCGCTGGTCCACGCGCGCGAGCCCAACACGTTGAACTACGAACTTCTACAATTGGACGTGGACGAGAACCTGTTCATGTGCGTCGCGACATTCCGTGACGACGCCGCTTTTGAGAAACACATGGCAATCGATTTCCACGAGCGCCTAGTGCCCTTAATCTTCGAGTGTCTCGCGGATGGTATGAAAATCGAATGGTACCGCTCGCTGAGCGCCTGAGAGGACCCACATGGCCGACCGCGACGCCGAGATCGATGACCTGATCGCCCGCCGCGACATCTACGACGTGCTCACCCGCTATAGCCGCGCGCTCGACCGCGCCGATGTCGAGCTGATGAAAACGGTGTATTGGCCCGACGGCATCGACAACCATGGCGTATTCAACGGCAACGCCGCCGAGTTCGCCGAGTTCATCGTGCGTGAAATCCAGAACTGGTTCGAGGTGACGATGCACGGGCTGATGAACGTGCATATCGAGATTAAGGGCGATGCCGCCTATGCCGAGACCTATTTGTTCGCCTATCACAAGGTCCGCGCTGACAAGGCCGAGAGCATATTTGGTTCGCGCTATATGCGGATGTTCGATCTGACCAGGCTCGATGCGGACAATCACCACTTCTACTTCGGCGGGCGTTATATCGACCGGCTCGAACGACGCGGCGGTGAATGGCGGATCGCCAAGCGCCAGGTCGTGATGGATTGGAACGACAACAAACCCTCGGGCGAGATCCTCGATCAGGGTATGTTCGCGACGCTCGAACCACGCGGGGTGCGCGGGTCGGCCGACTTGGGTTTCGCCAATAGACCGTGATCAGCCGGGCAGCATCCGGATCAGCCCCTCTTGTGCGACCGAGGCGACCAGCTGGCCCGAGCGGGTGAATACGACCGCACCTGCCAGCGTCCTCGCCGCCCCAGCAACGGGGCTGTCCATCACGCAAAGCAGCCAATCGTCCACCCGGAACGGCGCGTGAAACCAGATCGAATGATCAAGACTGGCGGTTTGCAGCCGCTCGTCAGTCCAGCCGATGCCGAGCGGCATGAGGCCGGTGTGGAGCAGGTAAAGGTCCGAAGCCCAGGCGAACAGCTGGCGGTGTAGCGCGGCATCTTTGGAAAGCGGGCTTTTCGTCCGAAACCACACATGGCGAGACGGTGCTGCAGGGGAGGGATGCACGGGATCGACGTGCTCGACGACGCGAAAGTCGAACGGGTTGGCGTTGCGCCAATAGCCGACGTGTTGAGCGGGCAGACGGCTGCTTAGCGCGCGGATCGCGACTGCGTCGTCGACCAGCGTTTCGGGCGGGGGAACGTCGGGCATTGGCAACTGGTGCGCCGCGCCCGGCTCGGCGACGTGCATCGACGCGGCGAGAGTGAAGATCGGCTCGCCCTGCTGGGTCGCGGTGACACGGCGGGCGGAGAAGCTGCGCCCGTCGCGGTCGCGCTCGACGGTGTAATCGACGGGCACGGCCGGATCGCCGGGGCGGACGAAATAGCCGTGGCAACTGTGCGTCGCGCGGTCCTGGGCGACGGTACGTTCGGCGGCGGATAGCGCTTGCGCGACGACCTGGCCGCCATAGAGGCGGACCATACCATTGATATTCGGCTCGGCGCGGAAGCGATCCGGGCCGACTTCGTCCAAGGAGAGACGGCGGATAACGTCGGCTAGGGCCGCTTCGCCTTGGCAATCGCTCAGAGCAGCCGCTCGGGGTGTTCGATCAGTTCGGCCAAAGCGGCCAGAAAGCGGCCGCCGTCGGCACCGTCGATCGCGCGATGGTCGCACGAGAGCGATAGATGGAAGACGTGCGCGATCCGGATCGCGCCGTCGTCGTCGATCGGCTCGGGTCGCGCGGCGCCGACCGCCAGGATCGCGCCTTGCGGGGGGTTGATGATCGCATCGAACTGCTCGACGCCGAAACCGCCGAGATTGGAAATCGAGAAGCTGCCGCCCGAATATTCGTCGGGCTGCAGCTTGCCCGCGCGAGCGCGGGCGGCGAGCGCGCCCATTCGCGCGGCGATCTCGGTGACTGAGAGCGCGTCGGCGGCGGCGATGATCGGCGTGACAAGGCCCTTCTCGGTCGCGACTGCGACCGCGATATCGGCGCTGGCAAAGCGGTGGATTTCGTGGCCGTGCACCTGGATATTGATCTGCGGCACCTCCATCAGCGCGAGAGCGCAGGCGCGGACGAGGTAATCGTTGACGCTCGGCCTGGGCGCGCTCGCTGCCGCCCGCAGCGCGAGCAGCCGGTCGGCGCGAACACGGCGGCGCAGATAGAAATGCGGGATCGTTTGCTTGGCTTCCGTCAGTCGCCGCGCGATCACCTTGCGGATCGGCGACATTTTGAAGACTTCGACGCCCGCCGTGGACGATGCTTGCGCCTCAACAACGCGCGGCGCCGTGGCTGCCGCCTCGACCGGAGCGGGCGCGGTCGGCTTGGCGGCCGCCAGTACGTCGGCCTTCGAGATGCGGCCGCGCGGCCCGGTCCCGGGGAGCTTGGCGAGATCGACGCCGTGCTCCGCCGCCATCCGGCGCGCCGATGGCGAGGCGAAAGCGGGGCTATCCGCGATCGGAGCATACGGACCGCGCAAAGCCACAGCTGGCACCGGTCGCGTCGCCTGATCGACATCTTGCGCGGTGACGCGTCCGCCGCGCCCGGCGGCAGCTACCGTGGCCAGATCAATGCCGCTCCTGATAACGCGCTCGCGCGCTGCGGGGCTGATGAGCGCGGTATCGGATAAGACCGGCTCGGGAGGCGGTTCGGCAATCTGAGCGCGCGCGGGGTCGGGCGTTTCGTCCGCTTCGGCTGACGCGCCTGCCGGGCGGAACCGCCTAACGAAGGCATCGATCTCGGCGGGAGTGTCTTCCGCGGCGCCAAACACCGCGAGCAGCGCGCCGACCGGATAGGTTTCGCCCTCGCGTGCTACGAGCTGTACGAAGCGGCCATCCGACTCGGCCTCGATCTCGTTCGTAATCTTATCGGTTTCCACGAGCGCCAGCACCGCGCCGCGCGCAAAATCAGCGCCTTCCTGCACGCCCCAGCTCGCGATGAGACCTTCGGCCATTTCGATGCCCCACTTGGGCATGGTGAACGCCTTTAACGCCATGCAAGCACGCCGCGCACGGCGGCCTCGATCTTTGCGGGCGAGGGTAGGTACGCGCGCTCTAGTTCGCGCGCGAACGGGATCGGCGTGTGCGGCGCGGTGACCATCGCGGGCGGGGCCTTTAGCGAGGTGAACGCCTTCGCCGAAACCAGCGCGGCGATGTCTGTGGCGACGCTGCACCGGGGCGGGCTTTCGTCGACCACGATCAAGCGTCCGGTTTGCTCGACCGAATCGAGGATCGCCTCTTCATCTAGAGGCGAAGTGGTTCTGAGATCGATCACGTCGCAACCAATTCCATCGGCGGCGAGCTTGTCCGCCGCCTTCTCGGCAAAGCGGACCATCGCGCCCATCGCCACGATCGTCGCGTCGCCACCCTCGCGCGTCATGCGGGCGTGGCCGAAAGGGGTTCGGTGATCGCCGTCGGGCACCTCTCCCTTCACTCCGAACAATGTCTTATGCTCGAAGAACATTACCGGATCGTCGCCCCTTATCGCTTCCGTAAGCAGGCCCTTCGCGTCGGCCGGCGTGGTCGGCAGCGCGACCTTCAGTCCCGGGATCGCGGTCAGCATGTTGTAAAGCGCCTGGCTGTGCTGCGCGCCCGCGTTCATACCCGCGCCGTAAATCAGCCGCACTACGACGGGGCAGAGTGTCTTGCCGCCGAACATGTAGCGGAACTTTGCCATTTGGTTCATCAACTGGTCGAGGCATACGCCGATAAAGTCCGAAAACATCAATTCCGCCACGGGCCGCTTGCCCGCGAGCGCCGCGCCCGCCGCCGCGCCGACGATCGCGCTCTCGGAAATCGGCGTATCGATCACGCGTTCGGGACCGAACTTGTCGTAGAGCCCGCCCGTCGTGCCCCAAATGCCGCCGATCGCTTCCTGGCCACCCGCCGTGCCCGCGCCACCAACAACGTCCTCGCCGAGCACGATCACGTCGGGATCGCGTTGCATTTCAGCGTGCAGCGTCGCGTTGATCGCATCGCGTATCGTCATGATGGCCACGGGTGCAGGTGTCCTTAGTAGGTGACGTAGACGTCTTCATCGACGTGCGCGGGGTCGGGTGGCGGCGCGGCTTTGGCCTCCACCGTCGCCGCTTCGATCAGCGCGGCGACCTCGTCGTCCACCTCGTCCAGATCGGCCGCCTCGAGTAGCCCCGCTTCGCCGACCGACGCTCGGAACGCTTTCAGGCAATCGCGATCGCGTTGGATGCGTTCCAGTTCGCCGGGTCCACGATAGCGTTGCGGATCGCCCTCGAAGTGGCCGTAAAAGCGTTCGGTATCGAGTTCGATCGCGGCGGGTCCGTTGCCCGCGCGGACATATTCCAACAACTCGCGCATCGCGGCATAGGTGTCGAAGAAGTCGCTCCCGTTCGCGCGCCACGCCTTCATCCCAAACGCTTCGGCGCGGCTGGCGATGTCGCGGTTGGTGCCGACCGCGTAATCGACGCCGGTATGTTCGGAATAATGGTTGTTCTCGAACACGAACACCGCCGGCACCTTGACCACCACTGCCAAGTTCATCGCCTCAAACGTCGTGCCCTGGTTGCACGCGCCGTCGCCCGAGAAGGCGACTGCGACCCGGCCCGCGCCGTTCAGCTTGCACGCGATCGCCGCGCCGACGGCTTGCGGCGCGCCCGCCCCGACGATGCCGTTCGCGCCAAGCATCCCGACGGAAAGGTCGGCGATGTGCATCGATCCCGCGCGGCCTTTGCACAGGCCATCGCGGCGGCCGTAGATCTCCTTCATCATCCCCTTCACGTCGCAGCCCTTGGCGATGCAGTGGCCGTGGCCACGGTGCGTCGAGACGATCAGATCTTCGTGGGTCAGATGCTCGCACACCCCGACAGCCGCCGCCTCCTGTCCGCAATAAAGATGCGTGAAGCCCGCGATCTCGCCAGTCTTGATCTCCTCGTGCAGCCGCTCCTCGAACATCCGGATCGTTTTCATCCGGCGATAGGCACGGAGTAGTTCCTCGCGGCTCATCTGCATGGGCGCATCCTCATATACCGCCCGGTTGCTTGCCACCGGGACCGTAGACGTAGTCATCGAGCACCTTGTGGAAGTGCCGGATGCGAAGCTCCTGGTCGCCTAGCCAAAGTCCGGGGAAGGCGCTCGAATGCATCCCTTTTTGCACGGTGGGCAGATTGAACGCGTCCTGGTCGAGCACTTGGCCGATCGACTTGTCGCCGTGCCTGTAAAGCTGGTGGCGCGGCCGCTCGGGCCATTCCTCGCCCTCGGGGAAGAGCTCGAACATCCAGATATCATAGAACATCTTGTCGGGATCGGTCGGGTGCGGCCTCTGGCGGAACAGCATCAGGTCGTCGGCGTGCGTATTGCACGTTACGTTGGGGAATATCGTGTAATGGTAATCGTCGGTGAGCTGATCGTCGTTCAGCAGTGAGTAGTCCTTGCCCTGCGCCGCCCCGTGCGCGCGCTTGAACTTTTGTACGTCGCGGCGGATGTCGCTAACCCGGCCTTCGTATTCGGCGGGGTCCATTCCCGCCTTGCGCATGATCTCGTCGATCGCCGGAGGGATCGACGAAGGCACCGCGACACGCGGGCTGATCGTGGCGAATGGGATGAGGTAGCGATTGTGCCGCGCGTAGCAATCGATCTGAATGTTGATGTCGTCCAGATACCATTTGAGCTGCGGGTGGATGCCCTGGACGTGGTAGCTTTCGTTGAACGCGTCGACGCTCGCCTTCCAGTTGCAATCCCATTCGATCGTGATGTCGCGCGTCATGGCCATCCGCTCGAAGCAGTATGGGTCGAGGTGGCGGGGGATCGGATCGAGATATTGCTCGAGCGGCTCGACGTGCGGGTTAAGCGAAAACCAGACGAAGCCGCCCCACTCGCCGCACGGTAGCGCGGGGATGCGGCCCGAGGGCGGCGCGCCCTGCGGAAAGGTGCCCAGATCGGGAATGCGCTGGATTTTGCCATCCAGGCCGTAGGTCCAATGGTGATACATGCACTGGAACTGCTCGACGTTGCCCAGGCCTTCGGGACGGAGCTTGTTACCGCGATGCAGGCAGACGTTGTGGAAGGCGCGGATCGAACGGTCGGCTTGGCGGACGATCAGGATCGACTCGCTCCCGATTGCGGTACAGATATAATCGCCGGCTTCGGACATATCGCTCGCGCGCCCGCCGAGTAGCCAAACCTTGCTCCACACACGCTCCCACTCTAGCCGCATGAACTCGGCCGAAGTGTAACGGGCAGCCGGGATGATGGCGTGGCCGAGATTGGGATCGTCCTCCTTCTGCGCAGGCGTGCCGTTCGGCCATGCCTGCGGATCGACGCGTTCGATGGTCACTTGGCGCAAGACGTCCATCGCGCGCGTGCCTAGAACGGAGTCCGGTTGGTGAAGCCGCCGTCGACCACTAGGTGCGACCCGTTGCACCAGCTTGCCGCCGGACTGGCGAGGAACGCGATCGCGCGCGCAATCTCCTCGGGCTTACCGAAGCGGCCCATCGGTTGCTGGCGCAATGTGGAGGCGTAAAACTTCTCCATCGTGCCCTTGATCATCTCCCAATTGCCGCCCTCGAACTCGGTCGGTCCGGGCGAGACGATGTTGACCCGGATGCCGTCCTTGCCATGCGCGAGCGCCAGTTGCTTACCCCACACGATCAGCGATCCCTTCATCGCGTTATACGCCTGCGGGCCACCCATCGCCTCCAACGCCGATGTCGTTGCGATCAGCACGATGGATCCCGATTGCCGCTCGGTCATGCCAGGCAGCACCGCGTCGACCGCGCGCACTGGCCCCATCACGTCGACCTCAAACGCGTTCGACCAATATTTCTCACTGCCCGTACCGCCCGCCGCCGATGTGATCGGTACGAGGATGTCGCAGCCTTCGAGCGCTTCGAGCGCCCACGTCAACCATGCTTTGTACTCGTCTGCCTTCTTCACGTTGACCGCGCGGCCGATCACCTTGGTGCCGTAGCGACGCAGGCTCGCGACTGCGTCCCTGACAGTGTCCTCCGACCGCGCAGCGATTGCCAGGTCACAGCCTTCGCGCGCCAGCACTTCGGCGACCGCCATGCCGATGCCGCGTGCCGCGCCGACTACGATCGCCTTCTTGCCAGTCAGTTGCAGGTCCACGCGCCTCGTCCTCCATTCGCCCGCCCTGCTCAAACGTAGTCCGTTCCGCAAGAACCGGCCAAGCCGATTGGCTTTGAACCAGCACTGGCGCGTGCACAAGAAAAAACAAGCACGATTGTTTGATTCAGGGATTGCCGACTGCCGATCGTAGCTCCGACGGGATTGACTTAGGGGGCGCAAAACAATCAAGACTGCCTATGGAAACGCCGACCGGAGATCAGGCTCGAATGCCCCCCGCCGCAGTTCGTCAGGCCCGCGCTTCGGCCCCTTGTCCGGCGAAAATGTCAGTTACCAACATTCCGACACAACAATCGTTGAAGAGTTCCCAAACCCGCGCGAGGCTGATCGAAGCGACCATCCGCTGCATCGTCAAATACGGCTATTCAAGCACCACGACGCCGCAGGTCGCGGCCGAGGCTGGCCTGTCGCGCGGTGCTATGTTGCACCATTTCGAGAATGGCGCGGCACTGATTAAGGCCGCCATCGTCGAGCTGCACGAAAAGCGCCTGCGCGCGTTCCGCCGCGCGGCCGACCTTGATCACAACGATGTCGGCGCACTGGTGGGTGCTTATTGGCGGCAGGTGTCGAAGCCGACCTTCGTCGCATTCCATGAACTCGCGCTCGCCTCGCGTAGCAACGCCGATCTCGCCAGGATATTGAAACCGCTACAGCAGGAGTTCCGCGAGCGGTTCAATGCGCAGGCCGTGATGCTCTTCCCCGAATGGCACGGCCATGAGCAACGGTTCCGCCTGGCGATGGCGCTTTCGCAAACCACGCTCGAAGGTATGGCGATCAATCGTCTGACCGGGGCGTTTGACGAGGAGATGGTCGGCCCGATGCTTGCCTACCTCGAAAATCAAATCCGCAAGCTCAATCCGCTGACCGGCGGCGGCGAGGCTTGAGCGGGGCGGGACTGGGCCCGCTCGCGGGCGTCCGCGTTCTCGACCTAACCAGCGTGCTGATGGGGCCGTACGCGACGCAGATCTTCGCCGATCTTGGTGCGGACGTGATAAAGATCGAAAGCTCCGAAGGTGATACGACACGTCGCCTGCCGCCCGGCCCCGAGCACGATCGCGGCGCGATGTTCATGAACGTCAATCGGGGCAAGCGCAGCCTAGTACTCGACCTGAAGCAGCCCGCCGCACGCCAAGCGCTGCTGCGGCTCGCGGAACGCGCCGACGTGTTCATCCATTCGATGCGCGCGCAGGCGATCGCGCGGCTCGGACTAGATTACGCAGCGGTCCGCGAAGCGAACCCGCGCATCATCTACACCAATCTTTACGGCTTCGGCCGCGACGGCCCGTACCGCGACTACCCCGCCTATGACGACATCGTCCAAGCCGCTTCGGGATTGGTGGGCCTGCAAGCGAAGCTGTCGGGAGGCGAGCCGACTTATCTCGCCACGGTCGTCGCCGATAAGGTGGCGGGGCTAACGGGAGCCTATGCGGTGATCGCGGCCCTTTATTCGCGCGAGAAGACCGGCCTCGGCCAGGAGATCGAGGTGCCAATGTTCGAGACCCTGGTTTCATTCACGATGGTCGAACACCTATGCGGCTCGCTGTTTTACCCGCCGATTGGTCCACCCGAATATCCCCGGGTCACCTCGGAGGCGAGGCGACCCTACCGCACGGCGGACGGCCATATCGGTGTAATGATCTATCACGATAAACATTGGCGCGCGTTCTTCGCCGCGCTCGGCGATCCCGAATGGTCGCGCGATCCAATGTTCGCCTCGATGCGCTCACGTACGCAGAACATAGACGCGGTGTTGGCACGGCTCGCGCAAGTGATGGAGGAGCGCACGACCGAGGAGTGGGCTATGCTGTTCCGTGATTTCGAAATTCCGGCGATGGCGATCAATCAGACGCAGGATTTGCTCGACGATCCGCACCTGTCCGCAACCGGGTTCTGGGAGCGGCGCGAGACCGCCGATGGTATGCTGCGTTTCCCTGGCATTCCGACCCGCTTCTCCCAGACGCCGGGCGCGATCGGCGCGCCCGGTCCGGCACTCGGCGAGGACAGTCGCGCGGTGCTCGCCGAAGCGGGACTGAGCGAAAGCGAGATCGATGCGCTGATCGCGTCGCGTGCGGTGCGCGTGGCGGACAGGGCGGCGGTATCATGACCGTTTTTCTGGAGGCACCGCCCGAGGCGCATTGGCGCGCGGCGCTCGATGAGGGCAGGTTCCTGCTCCAGCGCGCACGCGCAACCGGACAGGTGTTCTTCCCGCCCCGTGTCGCCGCGCCGGGAAGCGGCGACACCGCCCTGGAATGGTTCGAGCCTTCGCGCGGTGGCACCGTGTATTCGGTCACGATTATCCACCCCAAACCACCCGCCCCGCCCTACTACGTCGCGCTGATTGATCTCGACGCCGGGCCGCGCGTGATGAGCCGCGTCGAGGGCGTTCAAACCGGCGCGGTCTCGATCGGCCAGCGCGTAACCGCGCGCGTGCTGCCCGGCGACGAGGGCGGGCTGCTCGTGTTCGATCCCGCCTGATGGGCGACGCCTTCCCCCGCGCGCGCACCGCGATCGTCGGCGCAGCAACTTTCGGCATCGGCGAAGCGCCCGGCTACACCTCGCTCGAACTCGCGGCGCGGGCCGGGCTGGCGGCGGTGGCCGATGCCGGGCTGACACTGCCCGAAATCGATGCGCTCTTCGTCTGCCTGCCCGACGACCAACTCTCCGGCCTGACTTTCGCCCAATATCTCGGCCTGCGCCCGCGCTTTACCGACAATAACCGCACCGGCGGCTCGGCCTTCATGAGCCATGTCGCCGTGGCGGCGCTCGCCTTAGACGCGGGTTACTGCGACGCCGCGCTAATCGCCCACGGCTCGAACCAGCGGACGGGCGGCGGCAAGCTCGCCACGCCTGCCAAAAGTTCCGCCTACGAGGCACCATATCGTCCATTGTTCCCCGTCAGTGGCTATGCGCTCGCGGCAGCCCGGCATATCTACCAATACGGCACGACGCGCGAACAATTGGCTGAAGTCGCGGTTGCGGCGCGGGGTTGGGCGAATCTAAACCCGGAGGCGTTCGCGCACGGACCGCTCACCATCGAGGATTGCTTGTCCGCGCGGATTGTAAGCAGTCCGCTTACTGTTCGCGACTGCTGTCTCGTCACCGACGGTGCGGCGGCAATCGTGCTAACACGCGCCGATAGAGCCCGCGATCTCCCACGTCCGCCTGTGTCGGTGCTCGGCTCGGCGGCGGCGACTTGGCATCAGCATATCTCTGAGATGCCCGATCTCACCGTAACGGCCGCGAGTGAGTCCGGCGCGCGCGCCTATGCGATGGCTGGTATCGGCCCCGCCGACATCGATATCGTGCAACTTTATGACGCGTTCACAATCAACACGATCCTGTTCCTTGAAGACCTCGGCTTCTGCCCCAAAGGGGAAGGCGGCCGCTTCGTCGCCAACGGCCGCGTCGCCCCCGGCGGCGAACTGCCAGTCAATACCAACGGCGGCGGGCTATCCTACTGCCATCCCGGGATGAATGGTTTGATGGCGATCATCGAGGCGGTGCGACAATTGCGCGGTGAAGCGGCGGCTCAACTCCCTCACGCGAAGTTTGCGCTTGCGCATGGAAACGGCGGCACGCTGTCAAGCCAAGCCACGATCATCTTGGGTGGCGCGAGTACGTTATAGCATGTCGGCTACACCCCGATTACCGCTATTTGCGCCGTACCCAGATGGGTTTACTGCTGAGGGACAGTTTAGCTGCGATTCGGCATCGTTGGACGAGTGAACCCGCCGGCAATGCTCAGATCCGCGGTTCCTGAATATCGCCGGGAATCCGTTCTGAGTGTCTCGAACGTGCCGAGCTCGGCGTGGCAGTGGAAGGGCTCGAGCTTAACGTCGAAATTGATCTCTATCTTTGCGAGACCGCGCAGTATGCCGATTACGTGCTGCCCGCGACGACCTTCCTCGAGTGTGAGGACCTAACGCTGCTGGCGACGCAACCAACGCTATCGAGCTTCCAGCGCTTCTGACAAAAGACATGGTTCCGGGTGCGATCGTCATTCCGCACGGCTGGGGCCACCGGGGCAGATGGCGCCTCGTCCGGAGTAACCATGGCGCCAACGCCAACTTGCTCGCGTCCACCGATACCGCAGATTTCGATCCCCTGTCCGGAGGCGAGAGGGCTCCGAATGTCTGGTTGGGAGTCGGACGTGCCGTTCCTAGCGGCTGCATCCGCGCTGAGAAAGCCAGTTCCGGGCGTTTGAGCGAGTCATGCTGCGCGCGCGCCCCCGCTTGGCAGCGGGGCGACTCTGCTCCGGCAGGATGTGCATTCATAATCCCTGCTCACCTACAATTGTTTCCCTGTTCCAGAGTCTAGGGAATTTGCGGAGAAAAATGAAGAAAACCACGGCGTTGAGGACGCCGGGAATGCGTCCAGAGCGTCGGATTCACAGATTTTCCCTGTATATTCCCGTATAACAGGCAAATCAGCCCTGAGACGCGTTCGCCGCCGCCTGCGTGGCGCACCACCCAGTCCCATGCTCCTGCACCGG
>JAABUQ010002188.1_pt1 | contig 39469 bp, 42 predicted proteins | sample 5560001 | NCBI WGS metagenome assembly JAABUQ01 (sample SAMN10711888, study PRJNA513371) | rock metagenome | isolation source: Antarctica rocks | place: Antarctica: Victoria Land, Finger Mt nord | collected 2015-12-18
CAGGCGACTGATCCGCTTCCTCGAACCGCCCTCGGTCTTGTGCTAAAGCCGAGTCTCCCGCGATCGGTAACCGTCGGTTCAACATCTCCCAACGGCGCCCGTCACGGCTATATTTCAACAGCCACGGGCCCTTAAGAGACAAATGCCTCGGCCCAGCGGTCAATGGTTCTAGGAAACGCGGCGCCCCGGAACGTGCGGACGCACGTGGCGAAATACCAGTCGAGACCGGACGCCGCGTACGGCGTTACGAACGTGCGCGTTCCAGCGAAAGCCGCACGAATTCGGAGATTCGGCAGAAATTATTCGGTCGGCCGGTCGCGAAGAACGCAGCGTCATGATCATCGAGACGGCGCGCTTGCGCCTGCGGCCATTGACCGACGCCGACATGGAACCGTACCTCGCCATGGCGGCCGATCCCGAGGTGACGCGGTACGTCTCGCCCACACCCATACCACGCGCCAGCGCCGAAGCGGCGGCTACCCACTATCGCCGGCTGCTCGAGACCAAGGGCTATGGCTACTGGGCGATCGAGGTGAACGGCGGCGCGTCGTTTGCTGGGATCATTCTGCTACAGGACGTGAAGTTTACGGCCGCCTTCACACCCGTGATCGAAGTCGGCTGGCTCTTACCGCGCGAACATTGGGGCAACGGTTACGCCACCGAAGGCGGGCGCGCCGCGCTCAATTACGCCTTCACCACCATGAAGCTGGACGAAGTCGTCGCGCTCACGGCCGCAAGCAACATTTTATCACAACGCGTGATGCAACGCCTCGGCATGACGCACAATCCGCACGATGACTTCGATCATCCGCACGCTCTCGGCACCTCGCTCCAGCGCTGCGTGCTCTACCGGATCCAACATCCATAACGGAACGACGGAGGACGCAACGATGCCGCCGGGCGTCGCTCAGCGGATGCACAACTGGGAGTGCTGCGGTAATCCCGATGGTAAGGCCGCAATTGTTTTGCATGGGGACCCGGTTCAGGCTGCACACCGGGCCAGCGTCGATTCTTCGATCCAAGTGCTTACCGCATACTACTGTTCGACCAGCGAGGATGCGGGCGCAGTCGGCCATTGGCCAATCTGGATCTGAGTACCAACACGACTGCTCACCTTATTGCTGACATCGAGCGGCTGCGCCAGCACCATGAGGTCGAGAGTTGGACGATTCTAGGCATAACGATGCATCATTTTTACGATGCAAGCATGTTTGCATGCAACCATGCTTCGATGCGTTCGCAAATGTGATGCGAGTCCGAGAAGCACCGAGATCGCGCAGAACGCCCACATCGCGGCGATGTGCCCGGTGAGGTACGAGCTCACAAGCAAGAGCACAACGAACGCGCGCACCTAAGCGGGTTTCCGGTTCGGGATGCCGCCGATCGCGACGAGCCCCGCGATCGTGATTGCGACGACGACGATCTCGCCTTGGATTGAATGCCGGCGCGCGGCGAGAAACTTTTGGCAGTCGGGGACGAGGTCTGCGGACCACGGGTTTTTGGCCGCAATGACCTCCGCGCAGTCGGGGAATCGTTGCGGGTTGTAGTGCTCGACGATGTGCACGGCGTCGATCGCCGGCACGAACACGAACGCGGTGCCGGCGAGGAAGAAGACGGCGATGATGATGCGGAGACGGCTCCTCACGATCGCGATCGACGCGGATCGAGCAAGCCGTCGATGAGATCGACGACGATCTCTTGCACGGTCTTACGTTCGTGCAATGCGTATTCGCGCAGCCGAATAAAGCGATCGGCGTCGAGCCGCACTTGGACGTGCCGCGTCTCGGTCGATGGCGGCGACATTGCCGGCTTCTTTGGGATCGACGCGGCCGGCGCCGCTGCATCGGTCTTTTTGGCGGCGACGAAACTTGCCATGCCGCCGGCTTTGGTCTTAGGTCTAGCCACGTTGTAAAACTCTCCGTAGGGCGTCGAAGACCGCGCGAATTTCGTCGGCCGCGATCGAGGTCGGCTCGCTTTCGGTGACGCCGAGCCCGGCGTCGATCGCATCGGGAAACGCGATCCTCAGCCCGATCTCCGGCGCGAGTACAAGCCCGCGAGCGTCGAGCGCCGATCGCACCGTTGCGGCTTCCCGGTTGTGGTTACGGACCTGCGAGAGCACGATCGCGGCCTTTCGGCCGTTCGCCTCGATCACGGCGAGCGAGGCGACGGTCGCATCGAGATCGAGAAAAGACGGCCGCGCCGGCACGAGCACGAGCGAGGCGAGCCCGAGGGCGCGCACTTCGGCCGGTCCGAGACTTCCCGGCATATCGACGATCGCGCCGGCGTACCCGTCGCCCTTTGCGGCCTTCAGCGCCTCGGCGAGCCGCGCGATCGGCGCGATCGCGACTGTCGGGAGATCGGCTTTGCGTAGACCATTCCAGGTCGTGAGCGAGCCCTGCGGATCGCTGTCGATGAGCACGACGCGTTCGCCGCGCTCTTGGGCGTGCATGCCGAGGTAACGTCCACACGATTGCACCCGTACGTGCAACCATTCTTGCATGCCTGCATGCTCGGATGGTCCCATGCAGGCTAGACTCATGTCGGCATCGGAGCGATGAGCATCCGCGCGGCCGACTACGGCGGGTCGCGCGGTGCTCACGGACGGAGGGCGATGGATGTTCATGCAGTTGGAAAGCGCGCTCGCGGAGGAACGGGCGCGGATGCGATCGGCGATTGAGGCAATCGAGACGGCCGACGTTGCGGGGCCGATCGGGCCGATTGGCGATCGGCAGCGCGCCGTCGAACAATCCGGAACGGCGTTCGCAATCGTCGAGACTCGTCTTCGAGCTGCACGAACGATTGCGGCGATCGAGAGCCTTATCCGGCGCGTAGCAGAGGACCGCTGGACGATGTGCCCGAGAAGCTCCCGGACGACGTCGTCCTTCGCCCCCTTCTCGACGAGCTCGGAAAGTGCGATACTGGCTTTGGCCATCGTGGTGCCTTTCGTTGAAGATTGTGCTGCAAAAACAACCTTCGCCAGGAGCCACGGTGGCTGCCCTCTACCCTACGAGGACTGCGCCCTCGTACACCACGCCCCGGGACACGATCGAACCGATTGCGCGGCTAGCGCGCTGCGGGCGATAACTGAGTGTACGGGACATTGGCGCGGCAATTCGCGATCGAATGGAAAGCCGTGTGCGTCATTATTTTGGTGGCAAAGATAACCCAAACGGCTGAGCGCTCGCGCTGCCCCCGACACCGGGGTCAGGTCGTGCCCGAGCGGCGGTGCAGCATACGAGGCGTCCATACCCTCCGCGGCCGCGATGAGCGCAAGTAATCGAGTGCGAAGCACACTACCGAAAAGCGCCGGCACGATGTACGGTTTTGCGTCACCATCAGCAAGAAATGTCCGATCATCGCGCGCGTTTCAAACGCCGGCACATGGAAGTGCTGAGCAACTCGATTCGAAACAACTCGTACTTGCGAAGCTAAGGGATGAGCGGGGTTTAGCCGAATGCGACTCGGTCGACTTCGGTCGATCTGGCAGAAGCGGTGGCCACACGACGGAATATTGCCGCTCGATCGTTTCCGATGCTCGGGTTCATGGCGACCTCCGCCGTACCGACGGCGAGCTAAACCGGGAAGTAGTTTTTCGTTGCGGCAGCTGCGCCGCTGAAGGCTTGTTTGAGTCGGATCACTTCGATCGTAATGTCCGCAATGAAGCGGTTGTACATGAAGAGCAAACCGGTAAGTCCCGCTATCTCGATGGGCGAGAGCACCTCGCTCATCTCGCGCCGACTCACGCCGCCAATCGTCGGGAAGCCGCGGACGTGCTCGCGAGCAATTGCGCGGATTCGGCGGCTCGTCTCGTCGAATTCGGCGGTCAGCGCGACGGGCGCGAGCGCATCATCGAAGCCGAGTTTCAAGAAATCGGGCCACGCCGCCAGGACGCGCCAATCGCTGGCCGGACCGTGATGCAAGAACGTGTCCTTGGCGCGGCGCAATAGTTCTTGGACGTCGGGCGTTGCAGTGTCCGGATCGACCAAATGGAACTTCTTCATGCCCTCGGCGAGGCCGTACGGCAGCAGCTCGGCGTCGCGACCGCTGAGTACACCGTTGCCGCCCGCATCCCGTTCATGCCAGGCTTCATTCCAAGCGGTGATGAGAATGAGGTACTTGGGGTTGCCGTAGTTGAGCGCATCGAGCGCGAACTGCAGGCGTTCGATTTCGCCCTCAGTCCAACCGGCGGCGAGTAATTTCGGCCGTGGATCAGGGGGTGTGTCACCCGGGAGGATCGACGCTTCGCGCACGAGATCGGCTCCGCGTTCGGCATAGCGGGTCGAGATGTCGGGTTTAAGTGCGGCCCACGCGCTTGGGATGAAGGCCGGAAATTGCGACATCACGCGAATCGCGAAGGCGACCCATGGCAAACGCAAAGTGTTGTGGATGTCTTCGAAGACATCGCGGAGTTCGCCACTTGCCTGCTCATGCTCGACTTGCGGAAAGCTGGCTATCACGGGAGAGGGCGCCATAATCCTCCGAAAGTGAGCGCTGCCGAAGTGGACCGCGCCACGGAAATTATTTGCATCGATACGCTACCACATACCTGCGGCATTCGCTCCTTGTCGACGATCGAGACCGTGAAATTCGTCATAATTCCGAGGGATGAGCCGGGAAAGCTTTTGCGCGGATGGTGCTCAAAAGCTTGACGAATCGCTGAATTGAGGGAGAGTAATCTCAATTCGCAGCGGCTTGAATGCGTGCTGGACCTCTGGCAGTGATTTCGTACAAACGGGGGCCGTGAGTTTTCAGGCCCAGACTCCCCGGACGCTCTCAAGTCCCCACTGGTCGGATCAGCCGTTGGCATGCCTTGCTTACGAATTGCGCAAATTGAACGGCGAGCTCAGGTGAGGCCGAGACAGTATGCACCCCCAGCTGTGTCTGGCCGGCGCTGACTGATCGATTGGCGGCAGCATCTCGTGACTGCACCCCAACAAGTCCAAGTTGCTCTGGCAGCTCATAACGCGAACTTTTGATCCGTACTTACGCGTGTCGCTGCCCTAAGTACGCGGCGACGACGTCCGGATGGGCGAGCACGTCGCGCGGCACGCCTTCGGTGATCTTCTTCCCGAGATGCAGGCTGATCGTGCGATCGGCGAGGCCCGCGAGGAAGCTGACTTTATGGTCGATGATACAGAGCGTCATGCCGTGATCGCGTAAGCCGCGCAGCACCGAGCCGAGGTTCGTCACCTCCGACTGACCGAGGCCAGACGTCGGCTCGTCGAGCAGCAAGAGCTTCGGTTCGCACATAAGCGCCATCGCCACCCCGAGCATCTTTTCTTGTCCATACGAGAGGTTGTCCGCGGGCTCGTCGCCGACTGCCTCGAGCCGGCACAGGCGCAACGCTTCATTGGCGCGCGCCTTGAGATCTGAGCTAGCGTGTCCGATGTCCGACCTAACGAGCGTTGCGGCGCGCCGCCAGCCGAGTTTGCGCTTGAGCAGCAAATGCCCGGCGATTGTAAGGTGCTCAAACGCGGTTAGCTCGCTGAAGAGCTTCGGGTTCTGAAAAGTCTTAACGATGCCGTCGGCCGCGTTGTCGTGCAGCTTTCGTCCTTGGATCTCCGTTGACTGCCAGACGATCGTGCCGGAGGTCGGGGGGAAGACGCCGGCAATTAAGTTGAGAAGCGTCGTCTTGCCGGAACCATTTGGCCCGAAAATGCCGACGATCTCGCCGCGCTCGATGGCGAACGAGACACCCGTGACGGCCGAAAGGCCGCCGAACCGCTTCGTCAGATCCTTGACGTCAAGCAGCACGCGACGCCCGCAAGTTCAGCCGCCGCAGGCGATCGGCAACGAAGCCGTAGATGCCCTGAGGCATCAAGAGAATGACAAGGATGAGGATCAAGCCGTCAACCATCAGGTGCACTTCCGCATTGAAGTGCACGACGATTGGTAGCGTAGTAAGCACGAGGGCGCCGACAACCGGAGCGGCGACGGCGCCGCGGCCGCCGAGCAGGACCATCGCAATGATCGCAAGCGATTGGTCGATCGAAAGAAAGTCCGGCTCGATGTAGCCGAGATAATAGGCATACAGGCCGCCGATCACCGCGGCGATCGTGCTCGCGACCACGAAGACGATCAGCTTATAGCGGAAGACGTTGATCCCGAGCGCGCCGCCGAGCTCGTCGTTGAGCCGAATCGCGGCGAACGCGCGACCCATCCACGAGGTGACGACGCGGCGGCAGAGCACGATCGTTAGCACCAGTGCCAACGCGCTGACGTAATACCACGCGACCGTACCTTGAATCGTGAGCGTTCCGGCGCCCGGCAGCCAGATCGTCGGCTTCGTGGTCAGATTGATGCCAAGGCTTCCATTGGTGACGTCGTTCCAGTTCAAAGCGACGAGGTGCAGCATCTCGGACATGGCGAGCGTCACAACGGCAAAGTAGAACTCACGCAACCGAAACCGGAAGCAGATGATGCCGACCACCGCAGAGAGTATGGCAACGAGGAGCGCTCCGAAGATGAGGCCTTCCCAGAACGAAGCCCGCCAGTAGTGCATCGCGATATACGTGGCATACGCGCCGACACCGAACGAGGCTGCGTGGAACATCGAAAGTTGGCCCGTGTAGCCGAAGATCAGGTTGTAACTCACCGCAACTGTGCCGAGCAAGAACGAAAAGACGATGATGGTGAGCACCGTGTCCGTGTGGATCAGCAGCGGCAACGCGACGACGAAAATACAGGCAGGAATCCACCGCAGCAGTGCTTTCATTTCTTCGAGAACAGCCCGGCCGGCTTGAAGAGCAGAATGATGACGAGGAAAACCAGTCCATACGCATCGCGAAATGACAGCGGAAAGAAGAGCGAACCGATGCCCTCCGAGACGCCAAGAATGACGCCGCCAAAGAGCGAGCCGAGCACGCTCCCGATCCCACCAAGCACGGCTGCTTCGACGGCCTTGAGGACGTAGAAACCGCCCATCGTCGGCTCGAGTGAATAAAGGCTCGCGTACATCGCTCCGCCGAGCGCCGCAAGGGCGGTCGAATAGACAACGACCCCCGACTGCAGCAGTTGCGTGCGCACACCCATGAGTTCGGCCGCTTCGGGATTCTGCGCGTACGCATATGCCGCTCTACCGGTCCAGGTGCGCGTGAGCGCGAGCTGTGTGAGCATGATGACGACGATGAGCACAGCAAATACGAGCAACTTGCTCTTTGGAACGATGATACCGAACAGCGAAACGACGCCGGGCAGCACGGCGTCCATCTCCTTGGGCGTCGACGTCCAGACAAGCGCAACGGCGCCTTCGATGATCGCGATGAGCCCAATCGAAACGAGTAGGCCGTTCACCAGATTGTTGCGCGTAAAGCGGAACAGCACTTGATCGGCAACGAGTCCCGCAACCGCAGTAAGGAGCACGGCGCAGAGGACGGCAAGCGCGTACGGCAGGCCCACGCCATCGGCGAGAAACCAGGTAAGATACGCGCCCAGCATCATGAACGCGCCGAGCGCAAAATTGACGATGCCTGTGATGCCGAATGTAAGCGAGATGCCGATCGCAATGACACCGTACAGCGTCCCGACAATCACTCCATCGAGCAGCTGTCCAAAGACCGCTTGCCCCACCTGCTACTTCGGTTGGATGTGAGAGACGGAAATCACGCCCTTCTTTAGCTCGACGATGTCGAAGGCAAAGACTTCTTCGCCCGTGCTGTCGTAGCTGAGATTCCAGAGTCCGTTGTACGTCATGGACATCAGCGCTTTGCGGACTTTGGTGACGTTGTCGACCGTGCCGGCCTTCTCCATCGCCTCGACGAGCATATAGACTTGGTCGTAGCAGGACGACGAGCAGAGCGGCGCCTGCTCGAACGGGAAATCCCTGCTGTAGAAGGCTTTGTAGCTGTCGATGAACTTCTTGACTTTGGGATCGGTAGTCTCGGCGTTTTCGAAATACTTCGGTGTGTAGACGATGTAATCGTCGATCGCATCCTTGTTCTTGAGGCCGGGACTCAGCGACCCGCGCACGAGGAAGAACTTCTTGAACATCCCCGTCTCGGTCGCTTGGCGCACGATGTCATAAAGCACCGCGTCGCTATATCCGGGGAAGAGATAGTCCGGCTTGCCTTCGGCGAGCTTCGCGAGCGACGACGAGAAGTCGGTCGTTCCCGGTTGGAAAAGTTCGATCTGCACGTCGATGTTGGCCGCTTTGAACATCGGCCGATAGATGTCGGAGACGATTTTGCCGAGGGAGTCGTTCGGGAAGAGCAGCGCGACTTTTTTTGCGCCGCGCTTCTTGAGGTCGTCGACCATGAGTCGGCCGAAGCCGCGGGGGCCGGCGTCCCAGTTCCAAGAGCGGAGCAGGTAGTCGTGATTCGGCTGGCCGAGGAAGGCGTGGATCGCGGTCGCGCCGCCCATCAGCAAGAACTTGCCGTTTTTTTGCGTCGCGTACGGTTCGATGCCGTTGAAGACGTTGCTCAGGAACGGCCCGAAGACGTACCTCACGTGCTCTTGTTCGAGAAGTTCTTTGAGCTGAATGAGCCCTTGTTGAGGGTTACCTTGCGTGTCGGGTGAGATGAGTTTGAGCGTATAGGTCTTGCCTGCGACCTTGAAGCCGCCCGCGCGGTTGATCTCGTCGACGGCGAGCTTCGCACCTTGGACGTTCATCCAACCGTACGTACTGAGCGGGCCCGTCTGGGCCTCGATCTGGCCGATTTTGACTTCGTCCGCGTTTGCGGCGACCGTCGTCGCGAATATAGAAAGCACGGCAGCAAAACATGAGGCCAGGGTGCTCGTGTGAAGCAGTCTGCGCATCGGAATCACCTCCTAAGGAAAGCATCCGGAAAGTGGGCTGACCACTTCCGCGGGTGGAAGATTCTTCCTTTGGGAGACATTAGGACACGGCAAAAGGCACCTATGTTGAGACTAAAGAACCTGCAGCGCATGCGCGGCAAGAGGCACAGTCCTTTTGAAATCGTTCCGATCCAACGCGTCGACGTGTACCGCGAAGTCGTCGAACGCATTCGCGAGCTCATCGTATCGCAAGTGCTCACCGTGGGAGATCGCTTGCCGTCGGAACGCGCTCTGGCCGAAGCGCTCTCAGTTAGCCGCATTTCGGTGCGTCAGGCCGTGAAGGTGCTCGAGAACATGGGCGTCGTGACGTCGCGGCGCGGCAGCGGCACGTATGTCAGGGAACTCGGCGTAGATTCGATCGTGAACGTCATGCTCGAGCGCTTCCCAATCGACGACCGCATGCTGCGCGAGCTCATCGATGCGCGCGCAACGATCGAGCAGCGTGTGTTGGCCCTCGCCTTCCAGCGACGCAGAACGGCCGACTTCAAGTCGGTCCACGCAGCGATGGCGGCGCGCGAGGAACGGTTTCGCGACGTGTCCGACGACGAAGTCGGCAGCAACGACGTCTACTTTGAGCGCGCGCTCGCCGGCGTGTGCGGCAATCGCGTCCTCGTCCTCCTGCAAGCGGCACTGCATGAGTTCTGGATCTTGACGTGGGGCCGGCTCGGCATTCTGCCGGGCGAGAAACATAAGTTGCACGAGGAGCACAAGCGCATTCTCCGCGCAATCGAAGACGGCGATCTCAAGAAGGCCTCGAGCTTGATGGCGCGGCACCTCGATCGCCCGGTCGATCGGCAGCGCGTGGCGAGATGATCGAACTCGAGAAGATCAATGTTTCCTACGGCAAAAATCGCGTCCTCAAGGACGTGTCGCTGCACGTTGCTGCCGGTGAAGTCGTCGCGCTCATTGGTGCGAATGCTGTCGGCAAGACCACGACGTTACGGACGGCGATGGGACTCAAGGTGCCCGACTCCGGGGCGGTGCGCTTCGCCGGCATCGACATTACGCGGCTCTCGACGCATCAGCGCGTGGATCTCGGTCTCGTGCTCGTGCCCGAGGGGCGTCAAGTCTTTGCCGATTTCACCGTGTTCGAAAATTTGCAGATGGGTGCGTACCATCGGCCCGACCGCGACCGGCTTGGAGCTGAATTCGAACATGTCTTCGAGCTGTTTCCACGCCTCGCCGACCGTCGTACGCAGAAGGCGGGCTCGATGTCCGGCGGCGAGCAGCAGATGCTCGCGATCGCACGCGGCTATATGGCCAAGCCGCGCTGCCTCTTGCTCGACGAGCCGACGCTCGGGCTAGCCCCGATCATGGTCGACGAGATCACGCGCATCATCGGCGACCTTGCTGCGGGCGGCATGACGATCGTGCTCTCCGAGCAGAACGCCGGCATGGCGCTCGGCGCCGCGACGAGAGGGTTTGCGCTCGAGTCGGGCGTTATCTCGCGCGAAGGGTCGTCGGCCGAATTGCAAGCGGACGGCGCGCTCGCGAGTCTGTTCTTCGGCGTGTGACGGTGGTAAGTGCGTTTTGCCACGACGACTCGAGAAGGAGGAAAAAACTTCCCGCGGAAAATTGGTATGTCCACTTTGGAGAGGCCGTCGAGTACTATCTTCGGAGGTCATATGCAATTATCGCAAGCCCAACTGGCGCAGTTCGATCGTGACGGTTTCCTACGGTTCGATAGCCTCTTCAACGACGATGAAGTCGCGGCGATGAAAGCCGGGATCGGACGCATTGGAAATGTGGCGAGCGACGCGATTTACCGCGAACGCAATGGTTCTCTGCGGACGATCTTCCGCGCGCACGATCCGAAGTGCGAGACATACTCGCCCGTGATGGAGCGCCTCACGCGCACGCCGCGTCTGCTCGGTCCCGCGAAACAAGTGCTGCGCGACGACGAGGTCTACGTGTACCACACGAAGAGCAACATCAAGACCGCTGTCGACGGAACGGTGTGGCTTTGGCATCAAGACTATGGCTACTGGCAGAACGACGGCGTGCCGACCGATAATATGGTGACGTCGCTCGTCATGCTCGATGAGGCGACGGAGATGGGCGGCTGCCTCTACTTCGTGCCCGGCTCGCATAAGCGCGGCGTCTTGCCGGCGTTCCTCGACGAAACGACGACGTCATATGGACAGCGGACGATCGAAAAGGAACCGCTGCGCGAATTCTTGCGTGCGAATCCCAACGCGATTCCGATCGCGGGACCGCCCGGGACGTCCGTGCTGTTTCACTGCAACATCGTGCACTCGTCGGGCCACAATCTCTCACCGAACGATCGCTGGCATATGTACGTCGCGTACAACCCGTGTAAGAACCGACCTAATCCGATTCCGGAAAAACCGCGCGCGGAATGGGTCGTCTCGACGGACTACGCGCCTCTCCGAATGCTCGAGGACGATTCGATTCTCGAACCGGTGCATGCGTAAGGTCGGATTCGCCGGGCTCGGAATCATGGGGAGTCGCATGGCCGCGCGCCTCGTGGCTCGTGGCTTCGACGTCACCGTGTGGGATAAGGACGCGCTCAACGTCGGGGCGCTTGTCGCGAAGGGGGCGCGCGTGGCGAGTGAACCGGCCGCTATCGTGCGGGACGCCGATGTCGTGGTGACGATGCTGTGGGACGACGCGGTGGCCGAGGAGATAGTGGGCGGGCAACTGATTCCGGCTGCGCATCCGGGGACGACGTTCATCGAGATGACCACGATTACGCCTGCGATGCAGCGACAGCTCGCAGCGGCCGCGCAAACGCGCGGTTGTGACTTCTTAGATTCGCCCGTCACCGGGAGCAAAGAACAGGCAGAGCGCGGCGAACTCGGCACGCTCGTCGGCGGCCGCGAAGAGGTGCTCGAGAAGAACCGCGACGTGCTTGAGACGATGACGGCCAAGATTACGCACGTTGGACCGAATGGCGCGAGCGGCGCGGTGAAGCTTGCGAATAATCAGCTAATAGCCCTGGCGATGTCGGCTTGGGGGGAGAGCGTTCGCATGGCGGAGGCGGCCGGGGTCGACCGCGCGTTTGCAATTCAAATGTTCGCCGGCACGTTCGGGCGCGTGGCGGAAATGAAGTGGCGTTCGATCATTGCACACGACTTCGAGGCTCACTTTACGCTCGATGCGATTCTCAAGGATATCAAAGCTGCACTGCGGACGGCGGAGTCAGCGTATATCGATTTGCCGGTTCTGCGTGCCGCCTTGCCGCAGTACGAGGCGGCCTTCACTGATGGCGACGGCCGGAGCGACTTCTCGATCATCGTCGATCGCATCGCCTCGGCGTCAACGCGGCAACCGGAACCGACGGTGACGTGATTCGCCTCGGCGGCCTCATCGACGCGCACGTACATCTCGCCGCTCCCGACGTAACGATCGGCGTACCCATCGAGGACTTCCGCCGAATCGGCGTTGTCGGCGTAGTCGAGAGTGGCTCTTACGGAGTGAAAGACTTCGAAGTTGCGGCGGCTCGGTGGCGTGGTCAGGGGATGCCCGTACGAGTCTACGCCAACGTCTCCCCCTTCGGTCTGCGCGATCCGCGCAGCGAGTGGGGGCCGCCGTCCGACGACCCGCTATCCGATTTCCAAGCGGCTGGCATCCGACCCGACGGCGTCAAGGTGCGGCTCGGCCAGCATTCGGGCCGCGACGATGTCCAAGATGCTATCCGCGCACGAGACGCGGCGCAGGCACTCGGCATACGATTGATGGTGCACGTAACCGGCGCCACATGCGACCCTGACAAGCTACTCGCTGCGCTACGGCCAAGCGATGTGCTAACGCACTGCTTCTGTACGGCACCGTTCTCGCTGCTCGATGGCGCAGGTAAGGTGCGGAAGAGTGCACGCGAGGCTCGGGGACGGGGCGTTATCTTTGATCTCGCGCATGGCGCTACTGGCCACTTCGACCCGATGGTCGCGCAGGCCGCTATCGCTCAAGGCTTCGGACCGGACTTCATCTCGACGGACTGGGCGAATCAGCCGCACGGAGGCCGGGGCCCGGACCTTGTCACGGCAATGCGCGAGCTTCTAGAACTGGGGATGAGTTTGGAAGACGTGGTGACGGCGGTGACCGAGGCACCGGCGCGCGCATACGGTTTTGCGATCTCCCAGCCCGGCGATGAATCGTTCGTTGAATTCGACGACCTTCTTCTGCCCATTCGCACTGTCTCGGGAGCGACGCCTTAGATATAGCGATGTAGAATCGGCCGCGCGCATCGGAAGCGCCGCCAGCCTTATGACCGTAGCGCGCATCCGTGCCGCTCCCGGAATTTTGCACACTTACTCTTTGCGCGTATCGACGAGCACGACTACGTTCGGCTGGAACGGCAACGGCGTCGGGCCGAAAGGGCACGACTCCACATTGCTCGAGGGCTACACGATCGTCGACGATCCGGCAGCTCCGGCCAGTGCGGAACCAACGGTCGATGAGGACGGCGACGTCTGCCTCCACGAACGCATCGAACCCTTCGAAGACGAGCCCGGGGTCGGCGCATGTCAGCAGTGCGGCGAGGAGTTTCCGTTGCGCGGGGCGTCCGAAAGCGTAGCGGCAGCGTGAAAGACTCGGCTACCCCGGCTCAGGACCGGGGTAGCCAGCTCCGCCCTGAGCTCGTACGCTCCGCGACGTCGCTTGCGATCACGCGCGCAGCGCGAGACGGTCATCGTAGTGCGTGTGCCTACGACGCGCAGGACTGTCCGCAATGCCAGGAGCTTGCGGCCTCGGTGAGACGCGCGAAGGAAGCTTTGCACCGCGCGCCCGTCGAGTAACAAACGTCGCAACGTCGAGTCCGTCAGAGTCGCATCAGCACCACCCGCGCGTCGAAGGTGATGATCTCTTCATCGCCCGCGTCTCGCCCGTGGAAGCAGACGAAACCGCCGAGCTCGTAACCGCGCGCGGCGAGCCAGCGATTCACGATCCAGGTCCAAACATCGTAGTCGTCGCTCACGGTGATCGCCTCACGCGCTACCACGACCGTGCCGCATCCGGCGACCCGCCATGGGCACGCGCTCGTTCGCTGTTCGACTTCGTGAATATGCAGCGCCAGCAACATTGCATCCGTTGCCTTCAGGCGGGGCGTGACGCTGAATGCACCACTGAAAATCATGCCGCCAAGGTCGTCGTTCATGGTGTTCTCCCATCCGGGCGCCCTCATCGCGAGGGGCCTCCTGGACGGGCGAAGCACAATGCGCGCGGGACCCGCCGTTTGCGACGAGAGCGAGGACCGAAGCGTAGCGCGGACCGGAACGGCCGGAGTAACTGCGGGGGGCGCATCGTGCTAGCCTGTGGCGGCGAAGGCCACCTCGGGGCGCCAACCGTCGGCTTCCCAATCGGCGCTTGGGAGGTGCCGGCATGGTATAATAGGGACTAGATATGGACGTGAAATCGAACCGCGAAGAAGTCGCCGAAGCCTATCGCAACGCGAACGCGAGTCTTGCGATCGAGGGCTTGCATATGACGCCGGAGGACCTTGCGCTCCAGCAGCGCGTCATCGACGGCGAGTGGACGCACGAGCAGTTCCGTGAGCACGTTGTGACGGCGGCTCGGGAGCGCGACGCGGCGAAGCGGCGCGCGTCCTAGCCGACGGATGGAGCACTCGGCCGGGACGACAGTCCCGGCTGCTGCTTTGCCGGCGCTATGAGTTCGGACGATCGCGATTCGAGCATCCGAGCACGTCGAGATCCGTACCTCATTCCGGGGACCGACGTCCTGAAGAACAAGCTCGGCCTACGTAACGCGACCGAGCTCGGGCGGGCCGAGCGGCTGCTCACCGCGGATCGGCTCGTCGAGCTAGCGCGGGAACCGGTCGTCGGTGGGTTCGATCTCGCGCATTTGCAACGGATTCACCGCGCGATTTTCCAAGACGTTTACGAATGGGCCGGCGACCTGCGCGAAATCGACATCGCGAAGGGCGCAATCCGCTTCGCATCGACGGCGCACCTCGAATCGAGTGCCGCCGACATCTTCCGGCAACTCGAGCGCGACAACCAGCTTCAAGGGCTGCCGAAGCGTGAGTTCGCAACGGCGGCAGCGGAGTGCCTCGCAAGCGTCAACGCGCTGCACCCATTTCGCGAGGGAAACGGGCGCGCACAACGTGAGTTTTTTCGAGAGCTCGCCGCGAGAGCAGGCTTCCATCTCGACTGGTCGCGCACGAACGCCAAGGACATCGTGCAAGCCTCGATTGCAGGCATGGTTGGTGACATGAAGCCGCTCCGTCGCGTCCTTTCACGCGTCACGCTGGAAAACGCGGGCGATGGACTCGAATCGTCGAGACGATCGCGCGAGGACGATCGTCGCCCTTTACGTGGGCCCGAGCGCGATCGCTAGACACAGCCTGGTCTTCTTGACGATGTCAAGGCGTGTTCAGGCGTCATCATCGTGAGAGAGCGGGCTCCAAGCTGCCGTTCAAGTCTCCACGGCGGCCAGTAGACCCGAGACCACGGGCCCGAAGTGGCGCAGTACGGGGATCCGCGTGCATCCTTATGCCACGCAGATGCGCGCCCGCGTGCTCGTCGACGCTTGCAATTGTGGCCGGCCGCATCGACGCGGTCGGCGGGGATTCTAGGATCGCAATGCTGGGGACTGCGGGAACCGTACTCGTTTGCAGCGCAGCGTCCACGACCAAGCGAACGTAGTTCTCGCCAGCGTACAGGCTCCCGGTGTTGTACGCCATTATCGCGTGCCATAACGCCGCGCGTCGCTCGGGAAAGTGCGCTGAAGAGTTCCGATACGCGCCTTCGAGAATCGCGCTGCCGACCTCGAGATTCTTGCACGGCTCGAGCATCTGTGCGGCGTCGACGCGGTAGGCGCGAAAGTTACCCGAGTTGACCTGTGCGATCCCCACGTCGACCGAGTGGCCCAAATGGACTGCGGCGTTCGCGAGCGCGATCGCGCGGGCGCGACTGCACGGATAACCCTGCGCACCCGGAACGCAGTACGCAGTGCGCGTCGAGTTATCATTGATTGCGTAGCTGTATCCGCGGCTCTCGACGGTAACGATTGCGCGCATCGTGTCGGGTGCGACGATCGGGGCGCATGCGCGCAGGTACGCAGCGAGCGTCGCGACGGCGAGTGTCATTCGCCGGAATCGGCGTAGGGCGGCAGCGAGAGATCGTGTTCCACCATCACGTTAAGCACGAAGCCCGCCGGTGTATGTATCGTTGGCGGCTGGTTCAGGTATTGGCTAGCGACTTGCGAGCTTACCGTCGAAACTTGTTGCCCGGCTGCCTGTCCTGCTCCGTAGATGACGACGTTCGTTCCGCCGTTCGAGTAATGCGGTTGGACGAGCTGCGTCGCAGCGCCGAGGACGCTTAGGAGCGCGACGTTTGCAAAGAGACGTCCGGTATGAAAGTCCACCTTACCGCCGAGCCCCGCCACGCCTTGAAGATCCACGCCCGGCATGTTTCCGAGACCGATCGTGTGGCCGTTCGGAAGCTTGATTGAATCGAATCCAACGAACAGCCGAGCCTGACCATTCATCATCCCGCTCCCGTAGGCACCGATGAGGCGCGAGCCTTCGGGTATGAGCAGCGTGCGGTGCGTGGAATCGTACACATCCTGGCGCACCTGCGCCGTTACGATGCCGGGCACGGTGGAATCGATCGGCGTATAGAGCGAGGCGGGGATGATCATCCCACGCTGCAAGACGAAGTCGCCGATCGGTCCCGAATCCCGCGTCGCCGCCCGCGACGAGAACGGCGCCAGCGGAGCTACGCTTCGTCCCCTCGCCGTCGTCCAATTTAACCGAAAGGTCGGAATTGCGCGAGCTCGCGATCGCCTCTGCGCGGGCGCGCTCGCGTTCGTCGGCGAGACGCTGCCGGTCCATGGCGCCTGGATCGCCCGTCCCCGCGCCTTGCGGGATGACGGGAGCCGGCGCGACCTGTAGGGGGACATTCCGCAACGACGGCCGGATCGGGGTGCGGAGGGGGCGCCGGCGCCGTCGTTGGCAATGCCAGCGCGTCACTTGCTTTTGCGGCTCGCTCATTTATCGTGCTCACGTCGGCGGCGCGCGCCGGAAGGGGCGCGGCAAATGCGGTGCTCGGCGGATTTGAGCGGATCAGCCACGCGACGAGGAGACCGACGACGACTACCGTCATGGCCACGGCGACGAGTACGGAGCGCCGGATCGTAATGACGCCCGCGCCCCGCTGCGCTCCCCCATTTACGAGCGACTCGGCCGAGGCGTCTTTCATCACGGTTTCCTCTCAAACGTCGTGCGAAGTTGTCCGTGGTCGGTTCCACGGATGAGCGCGAGCTTGCTCGGTACGCCGTCGATAATGAATTGACGATGCTTGGGATCGAACGAGTAGTTTGCGATCTCGTCGGGACCGGTCGCAAGGGAATACGGCATCGGCAAATCTCCGTCCCAATTCGGTGCATTGATGTACGTGTGCTTGCCATCGTTGCAGACCTGCGCATTTAGAAATTCGTTGGCGCCGGCGGCCACGTACCTTCCATCGAGGTCTTTGCACGTGTACGTCGCAACGATCGCTGCGGTCGTCACCGCCGCCATGCGCATCCGTGCTACGGCTTCTCGCCACGTTGCGCGATCTGCCGAATACGTGAACCCAATGTACTCTGCTTGTAAGCCGGGCGAGCTCGCGAGCCGGATGTGATTGCTTCGACGATCCGTGAAGACCGTAAGCGTCGTCGAGATGCCCGTTTCCGTTGGCTTCACGACCAAGTGCGGCACGTTGTTCGCTCCGGACACGCCGTCGGCGAGTTTCCAGCGCATCGTGTCGGATAGGAATGCGCGCCGAATCGTCTCGCCGGGTTGCAGTTCGATGTCGCACGAGTCGCCGGCGCCGACGTGCACCGTCGGAATGTTGCCACCGTAGGGGTAGCGGTACGACCCGTCGGGATATCGGACGGGCCCATCACGACCATTCGCCAGCGCCTGCGCGGCGGTGATGGCCAAGAAGGCTAGGAAAAACGCTACGGTTCTCACAGCACGCCTCAGTTGACTTTCTCGGCCCAATCGAGGTCCGTGATGAACAGTCCCAGCGGGTTGGCGTAGATCGCAGCTTCATCGTTCGGACGAGCCAACGCGATGGTGAATCGTCCGTGAAAATGGCGGAGTTGGCCGATCTGCCGGCCCGCAACGTCTCGCGCGTCCTCCGTCCATTCGGCTTCGTACTCGTGTGTCGACGCGCCGATCGGCGCCACGAAATTGACGGCGACGGCTACCCTCTTCTGGAATCCCAGCGCGAAGGGGTCGTTCTGTTGGTAAAAGGCCTTCAAGAACGTTTGCGCCTGGGACGCATTCATCACGAGCGCGGCGACACGGCGTTGCCGCTCGCGCGTCGCCATTGGGTCACTCGATATCTCGCGGGCGTTCGCGATCCAATTTGCTAATTGGGCGCGAATGGCGCTTTGGCTGGGGCCGCTCTCGCCGTCAACGGGCCCGACGTACGTCACCTGTCCTTGGGCATTGTCGTGAACGTAGACGGGAACGAACTTTGCCGTCGTCGCGAGGACGACGTTTGCCAGCAGCGAGAGGCAGAGGGCCGCGGCGAGAATCACTGCTAACCGTCGCATCGAAACGGCGGTCAGTACGTCGTTTGCCGTCTGCTCGAGGTGCGATCGTTTTGCGTCAGAATAGGGACTACCGTGGCTTGTCGTCGACTTACCATTTTCACTAAGGTTTGCGGCGCTCGTGCTCACGACGGATCGTGTCCCGGGACGTGGTGTACGAGCAGCTCCGACGAAGTTGCGGATCAGCTGTTGACGACAGCGGAGATCCGATGGAGTTGGTTTTCGCTGACGACCTTGAGTCCTTCGAGCTGCATGTAACGACGCTGCAGTTGCCACTCGTCGTTCTGTTCGAGCAAAAGCGCTCCGATGAGTCTAACGATCGCCGGCTCGTTGGGGAAGATACCGACGACGTCGGTACGTCGCTTGATCTCCGCGTTGACTCGCTCGAGCGGATTTGTGGAGGCGATCTGCGTTCGGTGCGCCTTGGGGAAGTCCATGAACGCGAGCACGTCGAGCTTTGCGTCGTTGAGCATGACGGCGAGCTTCGGGAACTTCGCGCGCAGTTGGTCGCTGACGATGTCCCATTGCGCACGTGCTGCGTCCGCACTCTCTTGAGCGAACACCGTGTTGATAAACGCGAGCACCATCTGCCGTTGGCCCTTGCCGGCGTAGGCGAGTGCATTGCGGATGAAGTGCACGCGGCAGCGCTGCCACGTCGCTTTGAACACCTTGGCGATCGCGGCTTTGAGTCCGAGATGCGCGTCGGAAATCACGAGCTTGACACCACGTAAACCCCGTCGCGTAAGCGAGCGCAAGAAGTCGGTCCAGAACGGTTCGGCTTCGCTCGGACCCACCGCGACGCCTAACACCTCGCGAATTCCATCGGTATTGACGCCGACGGCGATTATTACGGCGACGGAAACGATGCGACCGGCCTGCCGCACTTTTACATACGTCGCGTCGATCCAGACGTACGGCCAATCGCCTTCGATCGGGCGATCGAGAAAGGCGTTGACGCGCTCGTCGATCTCTCCGCACAAACGCGACACCTGACTCTTCGAAATGCCGGTCATGCCCATCGCCTTAACCAGTTCGTCGACCGATCGCGTCGAAACGCCCTGGATGTACGCCTCTTGCACGACGGCGACGAGCGCCTTTTCGGCGGTGCGCCGCGGCTCGAGAAAGCCGGGGAAGTAGCTGCCGCGACGTAGCTTCGGAATCCGCAAATCGATCGAGCCGGCGCGCGTCTCCCAAAGCCGATCGCGATAGCCGTTTCGGCTGTTGCTGCGGTCCTCGGACCGCTCGCCGTACTCGGCTCCGCAGCGCTGCTCGATCTCGAAGTCCATCAACCGCTGGACGATGTGCCCGAGAAGCTCCCGGACGACGTCGTCCTTCGCCCCCTTCTCGACGAGCTCGGAAAGTGCGATACTGGCTTTGGCCATCGTGGTGCCTTTCGTTGAAGATTGTGCTGCAAAAACAACCTTCGCCAGGAGCCACGGTGGCTGCCCTCTACCCTACGAGGACTGCGCCTCGTACCACGCCCCGGGACACGATCAGTGGGCCCCATACGCGACGTCGCGTAAAACGCGCCAGAGCGCGTTTTACAGCTCCCTACGCCCCCCCAGATTACGGATTGCTGTCGTTTCGCGCGTACGCGCGACAGAAGGCCCCGTTACGGGCATTCTACGGCACGCGGACAGACCAAATGCCGCTTGTGATAAACAACGGAGCCGGGCTAGAGCAGGCTAACCGCCTCGTTCCACATTACGGTGGCCTCTCAATTCCGTGTTGCGTAGGAATCCACGGGATGTAAAAGACAGACCGTGAGTTCGTCTGATCGATTGGCGTCAAGGACGAGAACGATCGGCCAGTAAGCAAGACTATGTACTTGCGGACGAGCCCCTCGAGATATATGATCGCAGCGTCGAGATTGTCAAAGGTCACCGGCGGGTCGAGCCGGACGCCCCCGGCGTCGTCGTGTGCAATCGCGCGGTCGGTGAGTTGGACGACGGAGGCCGTTTGGGTTTCGAGCTGACCAAGGTCGGCTTGAACGAGGCCTAGGTCGAGAAAATCGCCGCACGCGTCGGCGTAATGCTTGTACGTGCTGTCGGCCAGGAAGTGCGCCATTTTTCGGTCGTATGTGTGGCCTGATGGTAACGGGTGTTCGTACAGCTCACGTGTCCACGCTCGTGAAATCAGCGTCGGATATTCGACGAGTTCCTCAAGCAAGCGCCGAAGTGAAATGCTATCGCGGTGGCTCGTCGCTTGGCGGCGGACGGCCATCGCGGCGCCATCTGCGTAGATGGCGCGGAAATACGAGAGAAATGCATTGCCTGGCAACAAGTCGGGATTGGCATTGACGATTTCAACGTATTGGCCGTTGAACGCTCGGTACATCATCAACACCTTGACCCGATCTTCGATCCGATCAATCCAGCGCTGCCACTTTTCGATTTTCTGCTTCATTGCAAACGCGCCAGATAGTTACAGGCCAATGCCCGCGCCGGCGTGGTCGTGCCAGCGCGAACCTGCCCGAATATAGCGGCGCGCGACTGGGATGCTCTTCCAGCGTCCTTGGCGCATGATTGCGGCTTCGGATTTGTTCGCGCGCGCCGCCGACGTCGCGAAGCCGCTGCGTAGCGAGTGTGCGGCATAGCTCTGCGGATCGAGGCCGCTGCGCGCACCGATCTTCTTCACCCGCTCGCCGACGATGCGCGCGGTAAGGCGCCCGCCACCAATACGTCCGGCGCGATCGACAGCGCGGAACAGCGGCCCCTCGACGATCGCGCCGGTTGCGAGCCAGGCTTGCAGCGCCCGCACGGGACAGGTCTGCGGGTCAGAGCCGTAGAGCACCGCTACTTCTTCCAGCTCGCCCTCTTGATTCGTCTTCGACCGCCGCAGGCGCAGCACGATACCGGCCGTCTCAAAACCGACGTCGTCGACGTCGAGTCCAACGAGCTCGCTACGACGCAGGGCGCCGGCGAAGCCGACGAGCACGAGCGCGCGATCGCGCACGTCGATCAGCCGCTCGCCGCAGGTCGCAAGCGCGGTGCGCAGCTCGTCGACGAGCAGCGCCGTCTTCGGCCGCGGCGCGACGCCTCGTTCGCGGCGAATGCCAGCGAACGTTGCCCGCACCATGCCGTGGTCGGTCGGCGAATCGTGCCCAGCGGCGCGATGCATGACCGCGATCGCGGCCAGCTTACGGCGCAGCGTCGACGGCCGCCCCGGGAGATTCGCGAGGAAGAGGGCGACGGTGTGCGGCGTTGCCGGCAGCGCGTCGACGCCGTGCGCCGTGCACCAGGCGGTGAAGGCGCGCCAGTCGGCGGCGTACGCGCGCAACGTCGCGGGGGCCCGCGCCGCCTCAGCGTAGGCTCGGGCGCGCTCTTGGAGTTCCGGCCATGTCGGCGCGGGCAACGCCGCACCGACGGTGGCGCCAATCGTTGGGACGGCCATCCGTGCTACGTCGCCTCAGGGTCCGGCGGCTGCGTCGGGAGGTTGCCGAGCAGCGAGCGGCGTGCCGCGTCCATCGCATCGGTCGGGAGCTTCTCCGGCCCCGGCGGATCGCTGCCGAAAAAGGCGCGGTACTGCTGGAGCGCGGCGTCGATGTTCGCCCGTAGCTGCAGCAGCGTCGTCGGCGGCAAAACGAACCGGCCAAGATCCTCAAAGTCGCCGAGCACGATCGGGCCGGGTGTGTTCGGGAGTGGGCGTCGTTCGATGAGGTTCAGGCCGAAAGCGGCGCCGTCGACGAAGACGGCGGTTTGGTCGCCCGTACGGTCGCAAACGCGCCGCCGACGAACGGGACGGCCGGGGCGGCGCGGGCTGGTCTGCCATGTCGGGCCACTTCTCCTCCAGCGGGTATCGAACCTGTGTTTGGTGTCGGGAAGCATCACTTCTCGACACCATGAAAGACCGCGCAGAGGCCATTACCGACCGGCCTGTTAAGACAAAATTTCCTCGGCCGCGAGATTTCACCAGGCTTTGAGTACCCTGCCCCCGGAGCCAGGGCGCGATCGAGCGCGATCGGGACCGGGGTGACGGGGAGGCGTGCGATCGCGCTCACGTGGCGAAAACATCCGTTCACGTTGGTCGATCGGCGGATTATTAGATCGTCGTATGAGGGGATACGAACCAAGAACACACGATCTTACGCGCTGCGTTAATGCGCGTGCGCGTGGAGCGCGATCGCTGACGCCTGGATCGCGACCGCGATCGCCGTCGCGAGCCTCACGAGCCCGACGAGGACGTCGATGAGCATCTTATAGCGGTCGAGCCATTCGGGACGCTTGCGGGGCTTTCTCACGGCGGCGGATCTCCTTGCGGACCACGATACGGCGGATCGCGAGGTCGCGCGGCCCGCAAGGCCGATCGAATCGCGTTGGGTTTACCGTATCAGGCGAGCACGTCGACACCAACGCAAGTATTTGCGCGCTGGAAAAGTCGACTGTTATGCAAGAAGTTCGGGGCAGAGGCTCAGGCGTTCTCTCGCCACGTCCGCGATCGAGCCTTTAACCCAGGTCCGTCACCGTGCCGCAGTGCGAGCGGAGCGCACGACGCCGTGCGCCGTCGGCGGATCGAAGCCCGACGCTTTGTGATATATGCCGATCGTCGCGAGTTTGCGCGCGATCGTGGCCGGTCGGCGCCCCCGCGCGGCAAAGTTCGCGACGTAGAGTGCCACCTTCTCCGGCTCGGCCGGCATCGCGTCGCGGCCGATCGAGGCCGTGAAGGCGCGGAAATCGCGCTAGTCGTCGGCGTAGGCGCGCTCGGTTCCGGGTGCTTTGCTTGCGTCGGCGGCGTCGCGCGCGGCCGCGCGCAGGTCGGCCACGACGACGTCGATCGTCGACTGGAGCGGTGTGAGGCTGGCTAGCGCGAGTTCGCTCTTACGGCGGGGTCCATGCGGGGCTCCTGTGCGGCGTCACAGCAAAACCTGGCCCATGAGAAAGAGATATTATCGAAGATCAGGCAGTATTCGAACACCACTTGTTCCGCACCAATGACGCGACGCTGGGCTTCCGGCAATGTCGGCCGCGCCTCGACATATCGAACGAACTCAGGCACGGTTCGGAGTTGGTGGGTTAAATTTAGGAAATCGCTGACGGACAGATCTGCGATCGGGGTTCCTTTGCTTGCCAGCGGAAGCTCCGATGGCAAAGGCGGTTAGGATCGCGCGCCGTCTCCCGACGACGAGGCGGACGGCGTCAACGACGGGTGTCTTCCCCCCATCATTTCGGCCGACGAGCATCGTTAGGCCCGGCCCAAATTTGAGGTCGAGTGCATCGTCGCCTGATCCGAAGATGCGAAAATTCTCGATTTTGAGGCGCAGAGGTGCACGGATCTTAACCCTTACCCCAGGGGGCTGCGGAGCGGGTCGAGACCGAGCTGACTACGCTTCGCGGGCGATATAACGCAGACGGCGCAGGGCGCCCAATTTCTGCCCACGCGTCGTGGAAGACGGTTTGAGTCGCCACCGTGCAGAGTTCTGCATCGACCGAGCCGGCATGCGCCATGACGATGACCTCGTTCTGAAGGTCGACGAGCCTCTTCACGTTGCGCGTGAAATCACAGTCGCCCGCAACGAGAATGATACGCATGACCCCGTTGCGGCATTGGTGGCGCACCATAGTGTCGACGATCAACGTGTCGATGCCGACCTGCTTCGGCATCTTCGCTTCGCTGCCGTCTGCCATAAACAGCGGGACGCCCCCGGGCCCTCGCGCAGGGCGAGAACGGATCTCCGTGAGTTCCAAACGGAAGCCGGCACGGCGGACAGCTGCGTGCACCGTCGATTTGTCGAACCGGCCATCGAGCGCATCGAACCACCACCGCTCGGTGACCGGGTTGGGGCTCGCGAGGCGATCTAAATACGAGCGGAGACGGACGAAGTCGAGCGCGCCGCCGAGTTCGCGAGCAGCGATCGACGCATATGCCGCGTCGACGTACACGGCCGCGTTCACGAACGCTCTCCGAGGATCGGGAGAAGGTAACGAGCCCAGTCTTTGAAGCGCTCCTGAACGCAACTGACGCAGAGCAGAGCGCTGGTGCGATACGACGTCATCGAAACTGTCCACTCGTCGTCTTCGGGCTCGCCAGTGGTGTAAGCCGATAGACCGGAAAACTGTTGCAGGTTCGCGACGCGCGAGCAGAGTTTGCAAGTAAACGAGCTGACGCGTGCATCCGGTGACGCGGCACGATTGCCGAATGCTTTACGGCAATCCGCGCAATCGAAGCGGCTGCGATCGCGAAGTTTCGGCTGGAACCAGCTGCCGCAATTCGGGCAGCGGCGCACTTCGGCGTCGGTTGCCACCCACCAGACGAGCGCTTCAGCCACGATGTCCTCTAAGGTGTCGTCGTCAATCGCCTTGGAAGTCTGATAACCGTAGTCATCGTAAGTTGGGCGATAGCCGGCGATGTCGGGGTGCAAGCCCTTACGCCAGCCCTCTGAAACCAGAAGCGGCTCGGGCTTCCAAGCGCTCCTCGCAAGCATAAGTTTCGTCTTAGCAAGAAGCTCGTCAATGTACACGCCGTCGCTAGGCTGCAGCAGCCGATCGTTGAAGCGCGAACCAACGACGCGCTCCAGGAACGGCCCCAGTTTGGGCAGCTTAAGAAATCTGTACTCTCCTTGTTCGGACGGATCGATCTCGCGCTCAAAACGATCGGTTTCCGCCCCGACGATACGGAGCGCTGCCGGCAGGTCAGCCGCAGTAAAAACCTCTAAGGCGCGACAGGCGGATCTTGCGCCCTCTGTGACTGTCATACCGGCAATATAAAGCGATTTTATATACCTGTCAAGGCGCCTGAGACACTCCCTCCGCCTGGCGGGGATGGCCGTCCCGTTTTCGTCTGACGAGGCGCGCGACTTGTTTGCCGCCGACATTGTGCTGGCGATAACCTGGCGCTCGGCCCGAGCGACTCGAAACGGTCGCATGGCCTAGACTTCAAGCGTGAGCCGAGCGATCACGCGATCTTTGCGTCGCTCTCGTCCTCAAGCTACTTGAAGGCGAACCAGATCACTGGCCTCAAGCCCGAGCGTAGTAATCTCGCCAAAGGCGGATTGGTGTTTGCGGGAATACCGTGCTTTCGAGGAGCTCGGTCGCTGGCGTCCGACGTCGAGCTACTTGAGCATCGTACGATCTGGCTCTTCGTGAAGCGGCTTTTAGCACCGTATCGTCTCATTGCTGGGCTCTACGCCGGAAATCACAGATCCCTTCGCGTTGCAGCAAGATATTGATGCGACGCCAGCCGAACCGCGGTCGCTCCGCGGCGATCGCTCGCATCCGCTCGGCGATACGCGGATCGTCAGTGCGCCGAAGTCGGTACTGGTATGTGCGTCGTGGGCAATTTGCTAGCCGACAAGCGGCGCGTTCGCTCAGTCCCTCGGCCATGAGCGCCTTCACCGCGGCTTTCCGTTGTGAAGGCCCCACCCGTTTTTTGAGATCACCTTGTTCATCGCGTCGATCTCAAGCGTCTGATTCGCGATGATCCGCCGCATGCGACTGTTTTCATCCTCGACTTGCTTCAGGCGGGCAGCTCGGCCATGTCCATCTCACCGTACTTCGCCTTCCAAAGCCGTAGCGTGTTGGCGTGGATACCGTGCTTGCGAGCGAGCTCGGCCGTAGCTATCCCGGCATCGTGCTCCCTGAGAATTCCGACGATCTGAGATTCAGAGAAACGGCTCTTACGCAACGGAAACGTCTCCTTGCCGAGCCTTCTTAGCTCGGCGGCGGACAATTTCCGCTGGCGCGATTCGGCGGTCTCAGGTCACTTCCTCAACTCGCATCTGGATAAGGCTGTGTTGCCGGCGCACAAGGCCTTGTAGAATGCGGATTTCCGGCGCAGGAGGCGTCCACGGCTCTGGCTGATGAAGCCGACAAAAGCGGGCGATGAGAGCTGCATCGACCCTGTCCGTTTTTGTTCGCACCATTTCGCTTTGCGCGAATGCCTTGAGCCCGGCCATACGTCGGCTAAATTACGCGCGCGCGAGATGATGGCGACCTGCGGGGTTCGTTCAAGAACGCGACCGGTCACCTGATGGGCACGTGGGATACGCCGTGGTGGGAAGACGGCGCCGACAAACGACCAAAACTGCGCGCAGGTTTCGTCGCGAAGGCAAGCATCGACCGTTACGACTTCGGCGTGAAGTGGAACAGCGATCTGCTTAACGGCGGTCTCGTCGTCGGACGGACGATCGACCTTACGATCGACGCTGAAGCGATCGCGGAAAGCGCCGCCTAAGAGTTAGCCGGTCCCCGGAAGCACCGATTGCCGTTGCGCGGTTTGCTGGCGGTACCAATCGAGAATCTCCCCACCGCGCATCGCAATGACGCCCGCATGGCCCATAATGTACGCGAGCAGCCGCTCCAGCGCGCCGATGCGATGGGGCACGCCGGTCAAGTACGGATGCAGCGCAATTGCCATGATCGTTGCGTTCTCGGCTGATTCCAAATAGAGCGCATCGAACTGCGCGACGCCGCGTGTGTAGAGTTCGTCCGAGCGGTGTTCCTCGATCGCCGAGATCACGATGTCGTTCATGTCGACCGGGTACGGCACCGCCAGCATGCGGTGGCCGGGCACATCGAGCTCGTAGGGCAGGTCGTCGGCCGGACCCCAGTCGCAGCAGTACTCGATGCCTTCGGCTGCGAGATGGTCGAGCGTCTCCGAGGTTTCGACTAAACCCGGCCCGAGCCAGCCGCGCGGCAGCGTGCCGGTTGTCCGTTCGAGCAGGTCGAGCGTCGCTCGGATCACGGCGCGTTCGTCGTCGACGACCGACATCGGACGCTGCACGAAACCGTGCCCCATCATCTCCCAGCCGGCGGCAACCGCAGCCGCGACGATGCGCGGATACGTCTTGCACACGTTCCCGTTGATGCTAAGGGTGGCGCGCACGCCGTGGCGCGCGAGCACCGCCATCAAGCGCCAGATCCCGACGCGGTTGCCGTACTCGTACCATGCGTAGTTCGCGACGTCCGGAATACCCTCGGCCCCGGCCGGAGCCGGAAGGGCCGTGCGCGGCATGCGCCCGTCGATCAACCACTCTTCAACGTTCACGACGACGTGCAGCGCTAGCCGCGCGCCGTTGGGTAAGCGCAGCGGCGGCCGGTCGATCGCCGCACGATACGGCGCGCGATTGCGCGGCGGCGTCCTCATCGCGTCACTTCGAGTTCGGCGATCAGCGCCCGCGGTCCGATTGCGCGTTCGTACGCGGCGGCGACGGCCAACAGGGTCGCTTCCGCATACTGCGGCCCGACGATTTGCAGGCCGGCCGGCAGACCGCCGGCGCGCAGCCGCGTCGGGATCGTCAGCGCCGGCAAGCCAGTCAGGTTGAACGGAAACGAAAACGGCGACCACCCGAGATGCGCGTCGACGGCGACGCCGTCGATTAGCGTGACGCCGATCTCCCCCGAGGCAAAGGCGGGAATCGGAACGGCCGGCAGCACCAGCACGTCGACGCGTTCGAACAGCGCCTGCATCGCACGCCACAGCGTGGTACGGTGTAAGGTCGCACGCACGTAGTCGCTCGCGCTGGCACCCGGGTTTGTTTCCAGAATACGCCTCAACGAAGGATCGAGAAGCTCGCGTTCTTCGTGCGCATCATTTTCCCGCGAGGCGAACAACTCGGAGAGCCCAATCGTCCGCACGGTCTCGAGCGCGCCCCGCAGATCCGGCGCATCTGCGAGCACCGTGCAGCCGTCGCCGCGCAACGTCTCGACCGCATCCTGCACGGCTGCCGCGACCGATGGTTTGACCGGCGCATCGCCGAGCGTGGCTGCGAATCCGATCCGCAGTGCGCGGACGTCGACCTCGCCGAATGCCGAGGGAGGGCGGAAGTTCGCGGGCAGAGCGATCGAAGCGCGATCGCGATTATCCGGGCCCGCAATCGCCTCGAGCAGCAGCGCGACGTCGCCCACCGTGCGGCCCATCGGACCGGTGTGCACAAGCGAATCCCACGAAGGCGGCAGGCCCGGCGCGCGAGGCACCAGGCCGAAGCTCGGTTTCATCCCGATCACACCGCAAAACGCCGCGGGCACGCGAATCGAACCCACCGCATCGGTTCCGAGTGCGAGCGGTCCGAAGCCGGCGGCCAAGCCTGCCGCCGCGCCGCCGCTCGATCCGCCGCTCGTACGCGACCGATCGTGCGGATTGCGCGTGACGCCGAAGAGCGCGGAATCGCCGGTCAGCTTGTGCCCAAATTCGCACGTGGTCGTTTTGCCGACGATCGCGGCGCCGGCCGCGCGCACGCGCTCGACCGCAGCGGAATCGGCGGAGGGCACGTAGTTCTCATAAAGACGCGAGCCGCCGGTCGTGCGCAGGCCGCGGGTCGCGATCAGATCTTTAACGGTGAGCGGAACGCCGCACAAGGCGTGCGCCCCACCGCGCGCGACGCGCTCGCCGGCCGCGCGCGCAGCTTCGCGCGCCCCCTGCGCATCGAGCGTCGCGATCGCGTTGATCCCGGGATCGAGCGCCTCGATCCGCTGCAGGATCGATTCGAGCGCCTCGAGCGGCGAAAACTCCCGGGCACGATAACCGCGAGCCAGTGCGAGAGCGGAGAGCGACCACAGTTCCACCACCCGCTCTTCGCGCCGGCGCCTCCCGCCGTCGAGTTCGAATGTCGAACCCGACACGGCTCCGGTTAACGGATTGTCCGGCTGCCACCTCGGCGGGAGCGCCGTACCTATCGAGCCTGTCATTACGGGAGAAACGCTTGAACATTACCCGCACGGGTTTTCTTGGCGGCGCGTTCGGCGCGGCTGCGACGGCTGGATACGCGCGATCCGCTTCGGCGGCCGAAATGCGCACCGTTAAGATCGGGACGCTGAAGCTGATTCATTCGATGGCGCCGCAATTTTACGAACAATTTCTGCCGCCCAACGTGCGCGTCGACGTGATTCCGTTCGATAGCCCGCCCGATGGCAAGAACGGACTCGTCTCGGGCGCGGTCGATTTCGGCAACTTCGGGCTCGCAGCGGCGACGCTGGGTGCGGCTGCGGGCGAGCCGGTCGTCGTGATCGCGGCGACGTGCAACAAAGGCATGGGAATCGTCGTCGGCAAGGACAGCGGCATCGCAACGATCGTGCAACTCAAAGGCAAGAAGATCGCCTACCAGCCCGGCTCGACCCAAGAAGTTGTCTTTCGCGAGGTATTGCGCAAGGCAAATCTGTCGATGGCGACCGACGTGCAGTTGATTCGCTTGAGCTTCGGCGATATGGCAAACGCCCTGGCGCGCGGCGACGTCGACGCCTTCGTCGGCGCCGAGCCCGGGCCGTCGATCAGCGTGACCAGCGGGCGCGGCAAGATCTTAAGTTATCCGTACGACACGCCGGTCGGCTCGGTCAACATGGTGTTCGCGACCCGCCGCGAGGTGCTCGACAAAGATCTGCCGCTGGTGAAATCGATTGCAAAGATGCACGCGCAAGCGACCACGCATGCCGCCGGCAAGAAAAACCGCGCCGAACTGATCGCGAAGACGGTCAAGACGCTTGGGCTCGCGCCCAACGTCGTCGAGTTCGCGCTGCCCAACGTCGATTTCGAGTGGCGGATCGACGACGCGTATAAAAAACGCGCCGAATACTACGGGGGCCAGATGCTCGAGCTCAAGCAGATCGCGAAGCTGCCGAATTACAGCGGTTTCATCGACGTCTCGGTCCTCAGTTCGGTCGGCAGGGTCTAGCGGTGCGCTCGCGCCGCTGGTTGCTGGCGCTCCCGTTGCCGATCGTGCTGGTCGCGCTCTGGCAACTGGTCGTCGCGCGCAGCTCGTTTTCGTTGATCCCGCCGCCCTCGACCGTGGCCTTCACCGCCTGGGACTTCGCATTCGGCGGCGTGTACGATTACGCGTATTCGCATACGCTCGCCGCGCACGTGGTCGCGAGCCTCTCGCGCGTCGCCGGCGGCTTCTTGCTCGCCGCCGTAGCGGCCGTTCCGCTCGGCATCATGCTCGGCCGCAGCGCGATGCTGGCGCGGTTTATCGATCCGACCCTGCAGTTTCTGCGGCCCGTGCCGGTCACCGCATGGTTGCCGCTGGCGATGATTCTCTTCGGCGTCGGGCCGAAAGCCGCCGTAGCGCTGATCTTCATCGGGACGTTCTTTCCGATCTTGATCAACACGGTGGACGGCGTGAAGTACGTCGAGCCGCGCTTGATCGAAGCGGCGCAAATGCTGGGCACAGCGCGCACCGCGATTCTGACGAAGATCGTGATGCCGGCGGCATTGCCGTCGATCTTCACGGGCTTGCGGATCAGTCTGGGCTTTGCGTGGGTGCTGGTCGTTGTCGGCGAAATGACGGGCGTGCCGCAAGGGCTGGGCGCAGCGATCATGGATGCGCGCAACCTCAGCCGCACCGATCTCGTGATCGCCGGGATGTTTTTCATCGGCATTCTCGGCTTTACGAGCGACCGGATCGTGCTCGCGATCGGACGCCGCGCGCTGTGGTGGAATCCAAGTGCTCGCGCCTGAACCCACCTTCGTCGACGCGCCGGCCGAAGCGCTGGCCGTACGCGGACTCGACAAGACCTACGTTTCGCGCAAGCGCGACGGATCGACGCTCGAGACGGCCGCGCTGCGCGGGATCGATATCGCCGTCGAGCCGGGTGAATTCGTGTGCATCATCGGTGCCAGCGGTTGCGGCAAGAGCACGCTCTTGCGCATCGTCGCCGGGTTCGAAACCGCAACGCGCGGGACGGTCGAAGTCGCCGGCGCGGCCGTCACGGGGCCCGGTCCCGATCGCGGGATGGTCTTTCAAGATTACGCGCTCTTTCCGTGGCTGAGCGTAGCGCAAAACGTCGCGTACGGCCCGACCGAGGCCCGACGGCCGAAGCCCGAGATCGCGGCGAGCGTCGAGCACTATCTCGGCATGGTCGGGCTACGCGATTTCGCGGACCGCTATCCGCACGAACTTTCGGGCGGCATGAAGCAGCGAGTCGCGATCGCGCGCGTGCTCGCGAACGACCCGGCCGTGATTTTGATGGACGAACCGTTCGGAGCGCTCGACGCGCTGACGCGCAGCGCGCTGCAGAAGCGCTTGCTCGATATCTGGACGGCGGATCGCAAAACCGTGCTGTTCGTCACCCGTGGAAGAGGCGGTTTACCTTGCCGATCGGGTGGTGGTGCTCAGCCCGCATCCGGGACGGATCGCGTTGCAAATGCGCGTCGATCTCCCGCGGCCGCGCGACGTCGCCTCGGTCGCGTTCAATCGCGCGAAGCGTCTGCTGCTCGACGCAATTGCGCCGGACGCGGCAGCGGAGGATATGTAGCCGCGTACGCGCGGGCAAACGCGAACAAGCGCCGCTCCGAGAAGGCCGGGCCGATCAGGGTAATTCCGACGGGAAAACCGCGCGAAGTCCGCGTGCTCGGAACTGCGAGCGCCGACCAATCGAAGAAGTTGACGAAGTTCGTATAGCGGCCGAGCTTGGTGTTGTGCCCGAGCGGGTCGCGTATGATCTCGGCGCACGAGTAGGCGCGGGGCGCGGTCGGCACGACGAGGATATCGTACTCGTCCCAGAACGAGCGCACGCGGGCGCGCAACCGGTCGAGCCGCTCCTGCGCGCGAAAGACATCGACTGCCGTATAGCGCCGGCCGCTCTCGACGATCGTGCGCGTCACGGGATAGGTGTCCTCGGGGTGCGCGGCGACGAAATCACCGATCGCAGCCGTTCGTTCGGCAACGAACGCATCGCCGTAGAGCAGCGTCACGGCTTCCAGCATTGGCGCAAAATCGATCCGCGCGCACGCGCCGAGGGTCTGCAGCCGTTCGGCGGCGCGAGCGAAGAGGGCATCGGCTTCGTTGTCGCCGTCGAAGTCCAAGTGCTCGGCGCGCGGCAGCGCAAAGCGCGGCGACGCCGGGCTCGCCGCGTCGCGCCGCTCGCGCGAAAGCGGATCGCGCGGATCGTAGCCTGCCGCAACGTCAAGCACCCGTTCGGCCAGCGCAAGATCGGTCGTGAAGATCGACACGCAATCCAGCGAGCGGCAAGCAGGCACCACACCCGCTGTGCTGAGCAGACCGCGCGTTGGTTTTAGCCCGATCGTTTCGGTAAACCCGGCTGGGATGCGGCCGGAACCGGCGGTATCGGTACCAAGCGCGAAATCGACCAGACCCGCGCCCGCGGCGACGGCCGAGCCGGAACTCGAGCCGCCCGGAATCATCGCCGCGTCAAAGGGGTTGCGCGGCGTGCCGTACGGCGAACGCGTGCCGACGAGCCCGGTCGCGAACTGATCGAGGTTGGTTTTCCCGACGAAGAGCGCGCCGGCGTCGAGTAGCCGCGTGACGACCGTCGCCGAGACCGCCGGCTCGTAGGCGAAGGCCGGCGCACCGGCGGTCGTCGGCATGCCCGCTACATCGATGTTGTCCTTGACGGCGAATGTGGTGCCCATGAGCGGTAACCGGGACCGTTGCGCTGCCGGCACCGCATCGAGCGCCGCGGCCGCGCGCAGCAAAACCGCCTCCGGCGGCCGGGCGATGAACGTCGCCGGATCCGCGTACGCGTCGATACGAGCGAGCATCTCGCGCGCGACTTCTGCGATCGTCATACCGTGACGTTCGCGCTCTGGGCCGCACCGGCTTCTCGTAACCGCGGCCGGGCTCAGACTGCGCGCCTTCGCAATTCGCGCGACTTGATAGTACGCGCCTTCCGGAAAGATGTGGGGATCGATTCCGCTTGCGCTCGAAGTCACGAGTTCGGGCGGAACCGGTCCGGTCGCTTCGGGATTTTCTTTCTTTACGGCCACGACCGCGGCCGCGACCGCATCGATCAGTTTCTTCGAGGTCGGCGCCAGCCCGCGTTTCCTTTATGTAGTTGTGGTGCCCGGGATGAACCGTTACTGTGAGTGACGCGAAACGCCAGAAGTACCCTGGACTACGTCAGAAGTGGCCTGGACGGTCCAGTCTTCATCTGGCGTGCAAGGCTCTGAAACGCAGATGTAAAGGCGACTTTGCCGAGGAGCGCATGACTTCATCACGGCGCTTCACAGCGGGGATCGGCGCCGCCGGGATTCTGCCGCAGCGTTGCGCCATAATTATTTGAACACCCCTATGTCGTCTTCAATGACGGCAAGACGTTCGGACATAACGTCGCGCGGTCGGCGGCGCCAGTGGAACAGCCGCCCGTGGCGCAGTCTACACCGCAATATGGCGCGCGAACGACGCCGCCGACCGCTATTGTTGCATCGCCCGTGGCCGTTTTAGCGTGCGACTGGCGATTTGACGATCCAGGAAACAACGACTACGACGTGACGGTCGGTGTAACTAAAGCCTTCGGTTTATTCAGGTGATGGTTACGCGACAAGCGGGTTCGGAGACTTTGATGTCGACGAGCTTGTGATCGCCGAGAGGGCGATGGCCGAGGCGGAGCGAGGCGCGGCAGGTGCAACCAAAGAGCAGCTAGGAGGGGTCACCTCACGATATGTTCACGGGCGTACGCTAAGGAGCCGAGCGTTGAAATGAGCGTCGGGCTTAATCGCGGAATCGAACGAATTGTCCGCCGCAACATCGAGACGTTGTCGATTAAGACGGAGGCTCGGTAGGTAGGCCGACACGAGCAGCAACGCGATCAAATAACGTACGCGCGTCAAGCGCATCCTCAAAGCGGTTGAGTTGGCGCACCAGGTCGCAAACTCGCATTACGTCCGCACCAGTGATCGTTCGACAAGCGCATCGTACGTTTTGGTGAGCCGGTTGCGAACCATGTCGACGTTCGGAATCATGAACTTCTGCCGAGATGCTGCTAAATTCGCGTGAATTGGGAAGACGGCACCGTGTCGGGCCGACGGCGGTTGCGCCAGATCGATATCCCATAGCGAGAAGCCGCCAGGTGCGATCGCGACGGAACCGCCCGGATATGGTGCGTCGGTTCGATTGGCGCACACTTCGTAGACTCGATTGTCCGCTGCGCGTGGCACGGCAAGAAGGGTTCGCTCGAGCCGGTGCCGCCACGCGCAGGGCCACGCGATGACGTCGGCGCCCTCGAGCGTCATCACGCGCGACGACTCGGGAAAGAGCCCATCGTAGCCGAGCATGATTCCGACGTTGCCGAGTGCCGAGGTAAAGACCGGAAACGAATCGCCCGCCGTTGCCCACGGACGCTCGAACTGATCGAGATGGACTTTCCGATAGCGGCCGATGATATCGCCGTCCGGCCCGATCAAGACGGCGGTTGGGTAGAGGGCTCCGTCGCGGTCCTCGATCGACGACACGACCATCATGCAGGCGTAGCGGCGCGTGATCGTCGCCGCGCGCGTCACACGATCGGCGAAGTGCGCGGCTTCTTGTCGTGCGTTCGTCGCGTCCGGCTTCCACGTCGCGATCGCAGCATACTCTGGCAGCACGATCAGCTGCACGCCGAGCTTCGCGGCATGATCCGCCATCATCATGGCGTCCTCGAAGGTGGACGCTTCGGAAGTATGTGCTTGCACAGCAGCCGCCTTCATCAACGACCGCTCCGGTATCAAAGGTTCGGCGAGCGTCTCGCTGAGCCGAGAGGCGGCGAACGGCGCGATCAGTGAAGCGTACGCGTCGGGACGGCGGTCCGCGAAGCGGTCGCCATACCCGCGAAGCTGCTTGTCCCGAGCCGCCGCGACGTCAATTTCGGCATACCCGATATCGTGGACGCCGTAAGCGACATGCGCGCGCGTCGTGCCGTCCGGCGCAACGATCATGCTGCCGCCGGGGTAGTTGATGCTGCGTTCGACGCCGCTCTTCGTCGCCGCGGCGAACCAGACGCCATTTTCGTAAGCTCGTGCGGGCACCCACATTTCGGCTTGATCCATCGCAAAGAAGTTTGCCATGTCGACGATGACGTCGGCGCCTTGCAACGCGAGTGCCCGCGCGATTTCTGGGATCCGTCCATCGAAGCAGATCAGGAGACCGAGCCGGCCCAGTTCGGTATCTGCGACTGGGCAGCCGCGCGTACCGACCGCAAACCAGTTCTGATCGTGTGTTGCGAGAAACTGCTTGTGGTAGTGCACGACGAGTTCGCCGTCACGGTCGAAGAGCACGCCGCTGTTGAACAGCGTATGACCGTCGAGCTCCGTCATGCCGCTCGCGATGAAGACGTCATAGGTTCGCGCGAGAGATGCAAGCTCGCTTCCGAATGTTCCGTCGATCGGTTCGCCCAGCGCGACGGCGTGTTCGGCCGAATCGAAAAGATACCCGGTATTCATACATTCGGGAAACACGATGAGCCGGGCGCCATTACCGGCGGCTTCCGCGACTGCGTTACGCACCAGTCCCAAGTTGTAATCGAGATCCCCGAGCTTCGCGAGCGTTTGCACGACGGCGGCCCGATAGGGAGCGGGAGGCTTCATGGCTCGAATTCCTTCATCCTTGATACATGAGCGAACGAACGTCCAGCTTTTGTTTGAGGACGCCTTCCGTCGCGAAAACGTCGACGAATGCTTGATACGCGTGAAGATCGGTCGCATTTAGTTCGTGGAACGCGCGCAAACGCGGCTGCGCAATCGTTTTCGCTTCGTCGGGTTTGACGGCCGTGTATTTTGACAGCAGGGAGCGGTACTTGCCGAAGTTGGCGTTCGTCATCTTCGTCGCCATGTCGATCACATCGATCACCTTTTTCGCGACGACGGGCCGTTCTTTGAGGAACTTCGTCGAGAGTACTGCGGCTCCGGAATAGAATGGATCGTTGATGAACGACTCGACGGGATTCGTCATGGCTCGTTTTGCTTGGTGCGTATCCACGGCTATGGATCCGACGGGTTCGAGCGATAACGTTGCGTCGACCGCGCCCGAGATGAGCGAAGCGAGCTGAAGCGGAATGGCGATCTCGCTGAGCTCGACGTCTTTATCGGGATCGAGGCCGCTGCGGCGGATGCAATGTCGCGTGATCGTCTTCCATTGCACGCCGGGAACCGTCCCGACTTTTTTGCCTTTTAGCGCTTTGAACGAAGCGATCTGCGAGTCGGCCTTCACGAGAAGCGCGTCGTTGATGAATAAGGGCTTCTGGCTGCCTCCCTGCAGGCCAAACACTTTAAACGAACCCGGGACGCGAGCTTCGGCCAAAGCAGTGATGCCCGCTGCGCCTCCAGGCGGCGCAAAATCGGCACGTCCCGAGAGGAGGGAGTCGATAATTTGATTGGGATTTTGAAATTGGACTGCCTCGACTTCAATGCCCGCAGCTTCGTACAGCTTCTCTTCCAACGCAACGTAAAACGCGGTTGTTTGAATAATCGGTAGCCACGAGGCGGTGACCTTTTCTATCCCCTGTGCGCGCACGCTGCGGGCCGGAAACATGGTGAAGGCCGCTAAAGCCGATACGGCCGTGCGTCGAGAAAACTGCTTCATGTTTTTACTTCCCCGTCCAGTGGACCGCTTTGCGTTCGAGCAAAAAGAAAATCAGATTGAGACCGTAGCCGATGCATCCGGTCACGATGATCGACGCGTACATGCCGTTCATGTCGTAGGTCTGCTGCGCATCGATAATGCGGTGGCCCATCCCACGTGTCGATCCCACGAACATCTCGGCGACGATAATGACGACGATGGCAATGGAGACCGCGGATCGAATGCCGATGAACGTTTGCGGCAGTGCCTCGAAGAACGTTATATCCCTAAAGATGCGTGCTCGCGAGGCCCCCATCAGCCGTGCGGCCCGGGTCCGCGTGAGGCTCGCGTTCATGACGCCGTACGCCACGTTGAATACGATGACGAGCCACGCCGCAAACGTCGCGACTGCGATTTTTGCGACGTCACCGATACCGAACACGACGAGAAAAAGCGGAAACATCGCGGTCGCCGGCGTCGAACGAAAGAAGTCGACGAGCAATTCGACGCGCCGGTAGATGCGCCGCTCCGAACCAAGTACGATGCCCATCGGCACACCGCTGATCGTCGCAATTGCGAACGCGACGAACGTGCGATAGAGCGTCTGTGAGAGGTCGACCCACAGCGACCCATCGGTGACGCCTTGCCACAGTGCGACGAACGTAGCCGCCGGCGGTGGAAGCAAGATCGGGCGGACCAGCTGCAGCTGCGAAATCAGCGCCCAGATCGCCAGCAGAACGAACGGGCCGACCAGCACGGCGAAATGATCCTTGCGCTCGCCGCGCATCACGCGTCGGCTCGTGCGAACAACAGCCATGAAACGTTCTCCCAGCCGATACCGGAACCACGAACCGGATCGACGAGCGTGCGCAAACCCGCGGCGCGTCGCAGATGCTTTGAAGTTCCGGATGGACGACTGCGGAGAAGGCTTCACGCTGGCGCCGCCCGCGGTTCGATGCCGGCCGATCACCCCAGTTCGGTGCACGAACGCCACCAAGAATTGAACCGAACGCTATCATAGGCCACAATTGCGCGCATTCGTATCGACAAATGGCAGGCCATGTGGTACCCGTCCGCATCGTTTGAATGAACCGACGCGCGTTCTCCGCCCGCGTACACCGGAAGTCCAATGACCCGGCGCATGCCATCCGATATAGTTCGACGGTTGAAACCCGTTGGAGGTCGACGTGAATCTCTCCGCATCCCTGCCGTCAACCGCTCTTTCCGACGAACGGTGTATCTCTGTGAGGGGTTTGGTGAAAGCATTCGGATCCCAAGCGGTGTACGATCGGTTCGATCTCGACGTGCCCCGTGGAAAGCTCACGACGATCTTCGGACCCAACGGTTGTGGCAAGTCGACGCTGATCAATATGATGAGCGGCATCGTTCCATTCGATAGCGGAGAGATCCAAATCAATGGACGCGACTTTCGCGCCGCACGAATCGGCTACGTCTTTCAGAACTACCGTGAGTCGCTCTTCCCCTGGTGGAACGCGCTCGAAAACATCGAGTATCCGCTCAAGGTCAAAGGCGTTTCGCGATCGGCACAAAGGGAGCGAGTCGACGCGCTGCTCGCCAAATTCGAAATCACGCTCGACCTCAAACGATGCGTCTACGAACTCTCCGGCGGCCAGCAGCAACTGGTGGCGATCCTGCGAGCACTCGCCGCGGATCCGGAGGTTTTGTTTCTCGACGAGCCGTTTTCCGCGCTCGACTACGAAATGACACTGTACATTCGTGACAGGCTGCAGGCTGTCTTCATGGAAACCGGTTTGACAACGGTGTTGGTTTCGCACGATCTCGAAGAGGCCGTCTATCTTGCCGATCGCATCCTTCTGCTGAGTCGACGACCCACGCGCGTGGTCGAATTCATTACTTACGATACGCCACGGCCGAGAACACCGGAAATTTTGAGCGATCCGCACTTCGTCGCAATCAAACAGCACGCCCTCGATCGCTTTCGCGCAGAGATGGCACGCTGACGACGGGCATGGTAATGCACCCGCATCGTAGTTCGCCATACGTTCGGAGCCGATGAGCACACGGTCCGGGTTTGGTTAATCTCAACGTTCGTGTCACCAGCCGCCATCTTTCCGTTAAGCTGAAAGCGGAAGGCGCGTACCCATGTCGAGCTCATAACGCCCATACGGATTGACGTGTTCCCAGATGAGTGGCGTGAGCGCCCGTCAATCGATGGCGGTCAACCGCTCCCGCCAGTGGGCTTGCGCTAGGATCTGCTGCAGCATCAGCGTGTTGATGTAGACCATGCAGTTCTGCAGAAGGTGGAGCGCGAGCATACTCAGCTCGTTATCTTCACGCTCGTTGCTCGCAAGCTCGCCGTGCTTGCCGAAGAAGACGAAGTCGTTGGCGCCGTTCCATTGTTCGATGACGTTGAGGCCCTCGTGGATCTCGCGCCGCAGAGCCGGCTCGTGAAGATAACGGGAAAGGAAGATAGTCTTCATAGCTTTCCCGAGTTCGGTGAGCGCCTTGTACGTGGGGTGCTGAATTGCTGCGCGTGAATCTGCGGAGGATCGCCTCGGAGTGCGCGGTGCCCAGGCGCAGCGCCGTTGCGTATTTGGTCATCGTACTGCTGGCGAATAAGGTCCCAATCGGGGACGCGATAGGACGGGATTCAGGTTCTTATAGATCGCATGCCCCCTTCAGTTGATGGTTCCAACCGGCCGCTAACGACATGAATGTTCGGTCTACCACCCTAAGACGAGGTGAATGAATGGGCCGTAGCTGCGAGCGCGCTAAGAAGGTTTCAGTACGCCGACATCGTTCCTTGACCCGGCGGCGCGCCCGCAATGCTACCTCGCAGCGACAGTTGGAAACGGCAGCGGAGATTTGAACCCCCAGCGGCATCGGAGATTTGAACCCCTGAGAGCTTAAGCAGGTCTCTCCTCTCGAAGGTAACGGTAATCGACACCTTCCTCCGAGAGGAGCGGCCCAGAG
>JAABUQ010002189.1_pt1 | contig 39461 bp, 35 predicted proteins | sample 5560001 | NCBI WGS metagenome assembly JAABUQ01 (sample SAMN10711888, study PRJNA513371) | rock metagenome | isolation source: Antarctica rocks | place: Antarctica: Victoria Land, Finger Mt nord | collected 2015-12-18
TCCTGGGCCTAACCCTCGGCGCCTCCCTAACCCTAACCCCCCTCCTCCTGTCCCCCGCTCACTACACCCCCCTCTGGCGGCTCCCCCTATTCCTCAGCCTGCTATCCCTATTCCACTGGCTGGAATTCTACACCACAGCCATCTACAACCCCCCCTCCGCCACCGTCACCGCCTTCCTCTTGCAAAACGGCTGGGGGTACACCTTCGCGCACGGATTCGCGTTCCTGGAGGCCGGGGTTAGATGGACGGTGTGGCCGGAGACGGGGGGGTTGCCGAGGGGGTGGGGTAGGGTGGGGGTGTGGGTCGGGGTAGGGTTGGTGGTGGTGGGGCAGGGGGTGCGGACTGCGGCGATGGCGCAGGCGGGGCGGAATTTCAATCATTTGGTGCAGAGTCGGAAGAGGGAGGGGCATGTGCTTGTGACCGGGGGGGTGTACGCGTGGCTGCGGCATCCGAGTTATTTTGGGTTTTTTTGGTGGGCGGTGGGGACGCAGGTGCTGCTTGGGAATGTGGTCGGGGTGGTGGTGTTTGTGGTGGTGCTGTGGAGGTTTTTTAGCGCGAGGGTTGCGAAGGAGGAGAGGTTCTTGGTGGGGTTTTTTGGGCAGGAGTATGTCCAGTATAGGGCGAGAACGCGCGTGGGGATACCTTTTATTCCTTGACAGGCGTGGGGATATGTGCATTGCATTTGACGGAGAGAGCATATTGGGCAGAGAGGGGGGAGGAGCAAAGCATTGGCATTTGGGAAGTGTGAACGGACGGGGGGCCACATTGCATGAGTCACTGGCGCTTTGAGCAGCATCCGGGTAATGTGGGTCATGTACAATAATGATGACTGGATACAACTAATCAATCGAATCTCCCATCGCACCCATCCGCTGCTATCCATCCACTCTGAACCCTACCACTTCCAAAATATCGGTACCTTCCCCCCACTTATCTTCTCGCATTGGCCCAATAAGCTGAAAACATACAATGTGGAAACAAATCAATCAGGGGAACTCCTCACCCTGCTGATGGGGGTTGTCCCACTGCTCCATCACCCATCGTACTACCGCAGTCATCGTCCTCTGCCCCCAAGTTTGCCTGTCTGCTGGGTCATCCATGTGTTGTACACCATGGGGGTTTCTCTCATCAGGCTCAAGGAAGTCTTCGGTGAAAGAGCTTCCACCGCGCTCTGCGAGTATTCTCGCAGATCTAGGCCCGGGCCCGCCACCTCCAGAATATCCGTTGGGTCCCTTCTTTTCTTTCCCTTTCCCCTTCCATCGCTTTCCATTCTGTTTTCGGGTTAGTTAACTTCTATCACCGGCTGGAATTGTGGATCTGCCTTACATTCGTACGCTCTGGGGATGATATGCCATCCGATAGGCGCCTAACTTGTCGTAACGGGTGTGGGCTCCCTGTGGGTTTCCACCAGGGTACTTTGCTTGGGCCTGGGTCTCCCAAATCTCCACCGGAGCCAGGTAATTCCGCTGGTTCAATCACGTCTGTGTAAACAAAGGAGGTGGGGGAGCGCGGGCGACTTGGTGGGCTGGAGGACATCCCAGTTGAAGATTCGCCCGCTTGGGAAGGAGCCGTTGAAGAGTATCTGGCAAGGGTAGAAGTATCGTTCTCATATGGTGGGATGGAATTGGCTGCCGAATCAGCACTAGGTACAGCGGTTTGCAAGTTGGCTGGCGTGGATGTTAATGAGCCGCGTTCCGCAATGGGCGGAGTCTTGATCCGCTTCACTAGATCAGATCTCGCGTTTACCAAGAAGAATGCCGCGCGATTATCGTTCTCGGTCGGACTGGGAGAGGTTGGCGTGATTAGGGGTCCAGGATTATTCCCGATTGATGAGACGGTATTGGGGGACGCAGGCCCTGCAGTAGGTTCAAAATCGCCAGAATCCACACGTAAAGCTTTTGGAGACGCAAGCCTTGCGACAGGTGAAACATCGTTCGCGCTTTGGGAACTTGAACGTGTGAGCGTTGCCATGTTTGTACCATTGTCCTCGTTCACTAAGGTCGATCGTGGCAATGCAGGCCTCGCAATGGGTGCGGCACCGGAAATCTCCTCGGTCGTTTGGGTAGAAGCGGAGATTGGGAGCCTGATAATAGTTACATCAGTATTCAGTGTAATTGGACTCCGCAACTCGAGACCGTCAACGGAAATGGCATCATCTACGTCGCAAGTGGTACTACGGAGGGTGACCGACCTTACGATAGGTCGAGCACGGTCCGCGTTGTCTAGGAGATCAACTTCTTCGCCGTCACGAACGGATCTTGGAGAGACTGCTGGCCTGACAAATTGTGCATTGTCAATCGCATCCTCTCCAGTTGTCCCAGGTGAGGGTGACCTGACGACTTGTGTACCACTGCCTGACTCTGACATGTCCGGTCTAGAGCCGGCTTCTGCAGCATTTAAAGTGTCCTCCGATCGAAGGCGCGCGGATAAATGCTCGCTTGACATCCATCTTGCTTGCGGTGGCGTAGAGCTGACCCCAGTCACAACAACATTAGAAAAAGATACGTGTCTAGCCGCACCTGTATGCGAGGAAAGCGAAGCATTATCATTCGAGGTCTCGTCTGATTGTGCCAATTTCTGTTGAGTAGACGCGGTCGTAAGCTTCGTGGGTGCACGCTGTGCATTTGGCGCTGCATCTGCATTTTCCGGTAGGGTCGTCCAGTCCAGCGTTCTGTCCCTGGCCACGGGCCGACTGTTTTCAGAGATGAAGGGATTCTCGACTGCATTTTCCGGCGACGTTTGAGGTGTGCTTACTGCTGTCTCTCGGTTGGAGGAAGACGAAGAGCTGACAGTGGAAGGTAGATGATGTGGTTGCGGAATGTTTTCGAAGTTTCTCGCTAGGCCGAGTGCTCGCCTCGGTGGCATATTCATTACGCTGCTTTGCACGTTGATGGTATGACTGGAACACGCTATGCTCCATTTACGGCCATGTTCCTCGAGACAATGACAGCCGCAATCTTGAGCATCCACCACGTTTCCATCATGCGTCGGGGAGTCACCCATTGGAAGCTGACCTCGTAAGCTACAAAGGTAAACTCAAAGTAGCCCGTGAAAGGATGCAGTAACAGTGTTGGTTGCTCGGAAGCGTAGTGAGGTTGCGGTGTCTGCTGAATGGGTGCGAGAACTAGGGCAACTTGGTTTGCTTGTCAACGATGATAAAGATGCTGGTAATGTAGGATGAAGCAGGATATGCTCGATCTATCGCCTACTCTGATATCAATGAATGCTGAAAGCAGCTCTGTATGTAAGGATATTGTTTGTTTGGATCGAATAACCAAGAGGTCCATCCTGTGTAGCCGCTCCTGCCAGTTGTCTAAAGCTTGCTGTCTTCGACAAGAGCGCCGCTCATAAAGGGTCCCTCCTTCTCTTTCGAGGACCCATACAGTACCATTTGTCGACCACCTCTGGTGCCCCACCATTCGACACATAATGCTGCACGATTTACGTCCATCTCACCATTGCTCAAAGTATCCCATAGTCTCTGTTTGCACGTTTGCCGCTGGCTTGGGTCCTCAACGCAGGTCAAAGATTCAGCTACCAATGATAGCCACTCTTCCAGCTGATCCATTGGCAAAAACGCAAGAGCGTCAATAAGCGCTAATTCAAGAGCGGCTTGCTCTGACAAGGTAATTTGATCGTGAGAACTAGGGTCCTGTGGTAGAAGTGCGGCTGAGGCACTCTCAAGCCTGGAGCGCACTAGCTCTGGCAGTGTGGAGGGTAGAAGGGGCTCAAGTTCGGCGATATATGAAGGCGGCGAGGTTACGCGCACGAGTGTCTTGATCGCCATTCGAAACTGACGTGGAGAGAGCGTCTGGGGAAAGGCGAGGAACAAGGCATCCACGTATGGGTGGATGTGTCTCACCAAAAGATTGGTATTATGAGGAGCCGAGAGTACTGCCAGCATTACACTGTGCGCGGCTTCGAAGATCTCAAGAAGTCTAGCATCGCTTCCAAGACCTAGATATGTTGTAGCTGCTTCAATTAAGAGGGTATCGCAGGTCTGCGGTGTCAGCACGAGAGCAAAATGTTCTGCTGTGTTCAAGAAAAAGAGGTCGTGGCATCGATCAAGCGGATGCTGCGGTATGGTACTTATTTTCGCCGATCGGACTTCCATGAGAAACGCTTCTGCCTGGACAGGATATTGCGAGAGGATATCAATAGCCGTGAGATACACAAATGAATATTGAGAGAAGGTATTCGAACCCATTCGAGATGATATGAAATACAGATTTCGGAGGGTGTGTAGAGACTGCAAAGCCATGAAAGGACCTGGAATGAAGTCAGTATTCCTCACTGTGCAGCTCTTCCGAGTTTTTGTCCTACTGCTACTAATCGGCATTCTAACGTCTCCCAAAGTTCGGCCGAGTAGAGATCTTAGAATGACGACAATCGCAAACATTGTCGATCGTAAGGTACGCCATAAAGGGGGCAACGTGGTCCGCAATGTCTCTTCACCAAGATACATCTGCTCCTCTGACGCATCAATCTCAGAAAGCTTGTTCTGTCTCCACTGTACTTGTAGCGACTGCGTAAATGACGACAAATCCTTCATCATTGTTACCAGAAGATCAATGTTCTGGATTTGTTCAATTGAGAAAGCTGTAAGTCGTGACAATGAACCCAAAGAGCTCAACAAGGGTCCACGGGCCATCTGTTGGAATTGCACATATGTACCTGACATTGGGGACCAATCAAACTTCATTCCAGGGTTTTGCAGAACATCCTCGTCCATGCTGCTCAGAAAATACCCGAGATGGAGCCCGTCCTTCGAGAAGAATGAGGCTCGATATAAGACTGGCAGAAGCAAGTTATGATTCAAATTCGGTTTCTCCCTGTCACTCAAGAAATCAAAGACGTGACTGAGCATCATCGCAATACTGTTAGCGACCAGCTCGTTGGCGGCCTCCCCCTCCTCCAAAGCGAGGTTGGCAGCCTTGACCGTACTGGCTTCCAGAGTATGTCGTAATGATCTTGGTACGGTATGATCGCCCCTGCCCTCGAAGCCGATCAGAAGGCCGGCCAATGCACATAGATGCCGCCATCGAGGCGATCTTTCGTCTGCGCCCTTAATGACAGCAATTGCCCATTCTTCTTTGGAAAGCGTTGGTTGGAAAGGAATAGTGTCCGCAGGGGGAGACTGAATCTCTTGCTGAAGAAGACGAATGGCAGCGGTATTGAAGATACTGAGGATACGGATTGTAGTTCGCAACCCATCTGGACGTTGCCAGATCGAGGGGGCAGACAGTAATTGGGATGTGAAAAGAGTGACATTGAGGGGATTTGAGAGCAGCGTGAGCAGCGTTGTAGAAGAGTCTAGTAGCCTTGGAGTCGTCAGCGATGGCTTCTCAATAGGCGTGGGCTTCTCCTCTACCTCGATACATCCTGGTCGCCGGGGTTGATTTGTAAGGCACGCAACAGCGTCGCCAGAGAACGGGATGTTGCCAATGGCATCTCCCAAAGCGCCCACTCAATGCCTTTCATTCATGTTCACCAACAGCATACGACTGCGTTGCATTGCAGATTCAAGAGCTATTGCATATCGCGGAGAGCTGCCGATACAAGCCGAGGTGGAGCGCTTGCCAAGCGTGCCAAGGTGACAAAAATCTGCCCTCGGCTCAACCCCCTTCCGGCGTAGGGTGAGGGTCGCGCGAGCCAGGGTGATCCTGGGTGATGCCTAGGTGGTAGCGCCCAGTCAAACACGGGGGGGTTGCTACCTGATGGGCTATGCTTACATTTGGTTGCATTACGGTTGGCGGTTCGCGAAACAGGCCTTCCCCCACCACCAATTCCCCACAAAAATCCGAATCTAGCTCCGCGGATAGCATATCAGTACGTATAAACCGATTTTTCAATTTTTGGACTTCGCTAGCTTTATATATAAATAAATAATATACGTAACAAGTAGAACAAATCTATTATTATATATATTCTTAATAAAATTTATTTCAAATTTTTTGTTCATTACTATTATATAAATCATTTTTCCAATCGCAGTCTTAATTTAAGAAAAAAAATCAAATACGAACTTTAATAAAGTTGGTTGGGGGGTAGTAACGTAACAGCAGCGCTGTAAGAAGCCGAATGCGAGATTGCAAGAACGCGTTTATAATATATAGAAATCGCAAAATCATAAATTCGTAGCTTCGTAGTTCGCATCGGCGATGCGAAGTGCGAAGCGCAATAGTCAGGGGCATTGGCAGTAGGCCTGTTTGAGCCCTGGCAGGTGCCTGACACTCGATCAAAAGCGATCGTACAGGCGGCCGAAATAGACAAGCAAATGCAGCAACAAGAAGTGTAAAAAGTTGCAAAGAATATTAGACTTCTTAAGACAAGCAACCTCAAACTCGGTTAATAAGTTCCTGAATCGATTCAAGCTTGGCTTGAGTCTTCCCACTAGTAGATAAACAGAGCGGTTGAAGAGTTCTGTTGGAAACAGTTGGATAATGTAATATATTCGGTCAAGCTAAGAGTCTTATTTAAAGGACCGCCGGTATTAATTATGGAGTAAGCCCCGACAATTTCGAGGGTGCTCGGTCGCTGTCAAAGTCAAGGAATCAAGGTATATTGTATAGAAGGTACCATGATACCGTAGACTTTATCATAGCGGCTTTTACCTCTATAGCCACAGCCTTAGATCCTCCTCTTTATATGTGAAAAAAAGTCATCTAAGAAGTCTCTGCTCTCTTCCAAAAAGACTTGAAACGAAACTGCTTCTACTATCTTATCTATCTCATAGAAGATATCCCGAGGTAATACCGCCCCCGGCCCAATACCGCCTTTTCTTATGTTTCTTATTTTTTCTAGATTATAGCCAGCATTACCAACGAAGCTTGTATAGAGCTCGCGTTAGCCGACTTATATTGTTAAAAGAAGTTTAACTTTTTAAAGACTGCTAAGAAATATAGCCTAATTAAATTAATATTATATAAACGATTTTAAGGTAAAATATTCTCTAGGGCTATTATTATATTAAAATATTACTAAAACCTTATTTATATTCAAAAAAAGGTCCTAATTAGCCAGATTAATTATTTTATTAATCGTAGAATACCTTTAATTAATCAAATAGTCCGGAACTTTGTAAAAGAAATAATTAAGCAATTTATAAATAAAAATTAAATTAGGGATTTTATTAAATAATATAAAAGAAAGCTTATAAGCCTATATCTTTATAATATCGATAAAGAAAGGTTAAATATAAAATATATCCTGATATTTAAATAATTTTATAATTTAATAATAAATAATTTTATATTTATTCGTTAATTAAGCTATTATTAATTAATTTTTTATTTAATCAATTAATAATATTAAGAAATATAATATTATTATAGAAAATATTTATAATTAAGACAAAAAAGGCTTTCTAATTAGCTAGGCTAATATTATAAAATATATTATATTTATTAAAGCTTTTAATATTAGCCGAATAATATATATAAATTAAGATAAGAATAAAGAATTTATTAGCCTATTTGCTTATATTAACGCTATTAAAATTATTTTACTTTTAATATTTATTTACAAAGGTAACTCTAATACTTTATAAAATACTTAAATTAAAGATTAGGCCCTTCTAATTACTATATATTTTATAATTTTTTCGAATAAATAAAGTTATAATACTTTTAATTAATAATAGTTAAAAATAATTTTTCAATATTATATAAGCCAAGGGAGAATATATTATTTATTAATTATCGACGGTTATTCTAGCTATATTAATATAAAATTTATCCTCTTATATAATAATTTATATATTCTATTATTAATCCTATTTTTATATTTAACTTATCGTCTATAACCTTTAAATATTTTGTTATTTACCTTATTAGCAAGGTTTTATATAAATAATCTAAATAATCTAATATTTCAAAGCTTAGGAATAATTTTAATAAATAAAAGGACCTTTTAAAGTATCTTTTAGCCTATATAATAAAAAGTTTTTTTAGAAAATAATATTTTTTCCGGTTTTAGAAAAACCGGAATTTGGCCTTTTAATTTTATAATAATCCTTTTATAAATTATAAAACCTTTACCCAAGAAGGTTTTTAATAATATTAAAAATATTTAAATATTTATAATTTATAAGGTAGATTATTATATATAATAATAATATTATAGAGTTTTAAATTTATTATTATTTATTAAAGTATTTAAAGCAAACGAGTAGCTTATATTTTAATATTTTATAAATAATTATATTATCAAAAGCTTAACAAATACCTTTAAAAATAAAAATAAAAGAAAGTAATATAATATATACCTTAATTTAATTAAGGAGAATAGTTTTAAACCCTAGTTTTTTAATTTTAATTAAATTTAAATAATTTAGGATTATTAGGATTAGAAAAATATTAATAAAATATAATAATAATAAAATATCGCTAATAAAAAGGATTTAATAATTATTAAAAAAGTTTAGAAAAAGGTAAATCGGATCTAAAAAGCTTTTAATATTTTATAATAATAATAAGCTATTATTAAAGCAAAGGTATAAAAGACTCTAAAAAAGCAAACCTAAATAGAGTTAAAAAAGGTAATTGTTATATTAAAGAAAAGGTAATTTAATTAAAAAGGGGTTTTTCCAGACTTTTGCAAGGCTTCTAGCAAGCTCGGGAAATAGCAAAATATACCTGATTATACTATCGCTATCGTTATTATAGAAAAGGCCGTTTTAACTACTTCTCGAGGAAGAAAGATCTGCCGCCCGTAGTATTTTGATATCTAAAGTTCTTAAGGTCAGATATTACGTATATACCTTTTATCTATTATATATTTAATTAGGAGCTTATTAATCGAGGTAGTTGTTATTCTATAAATGAATAGGTAAATTTAAAAAAATCTAAAAAATAAGGCATTGGGCCGGGGGCGGCATTACCTCGGGATATCTTCTAAGTAGCGTACTAATTTAGCACACTTCTCATTGGTTCGTGTCCGTTCTTAGGCCGAAAAGTGTTGTCGTAAGCGAATCGTAATAGTGCAACCACATCCCTAGTACATTCATGCCATAGCGTGAAAGCCGAAAGCGTTTGATATAGGTTCCTCGAAGCGATCCTTTTGAGCGACTGGATATCTTACTGCTTAGCGAACGTATAAAAGCATATATAAGATAAGAATACGTCGGTGTATTCTTCTGAGACTTTAGTATTTGCTCGGGGCGTCCAAACTACACGCTCGTAGTCCGCCTCCCAGAATCGTAACTTCAAAATGGCTTCCTTCAGAGCCTCCTTTATTGGACGGCTGTGAGAGTCACTCAAAGGGAACGGCTTTTTGACCCGTTTCAGCAGACGTGCAGGATCCGAGAGGGGTAACCTACTCCCCCATCCACAGTGTCAGTCGTAAGTACGCTTAGACCTCGCAACTGTGGAGCTCAGAGGCTTCTAGATAAGACAAAAACCATCCGTGGTTTACCTAGATAATAAGTTCATTATTTACAGTCTCGAACTCCTTCATATATAATGGAGTAGATTTTTGATTAGCAATCAATATAATGTATAGAAATTTTAATTATTGCGATACTGATCTAGCTGGGGTGAGCACTAAAACAGCACTCGCCTCGCCGCAATGATTCCTGAGAGGTCCCATCGATGCATTGCAGTTCGATTCATCCAACTCTGCCAGTCTTTATCCCGTGAGGGTTTCATGATATTCGCGTACTCCCAGTACTCTGGATACCACCCTGCCAGCTCCCAGTCAACAATGCCGGTAATACGGCAATCCTCATCGACCAGGATATTGCGCGGGGCAACGTTCCCGTGGGTAAAGAGAGGAACCTTGGACTGGGGCAGCATGCTGAGCAATTTGTCCGCGTACCGTTCTCCATAGTAATGAAGGTAACGTTGGTGAATGCGAACACGGACAGCTTCATCAGTGCAGAAGGTTCTGGGTGGGTCTTCAAGGTCCTGAAGGAGTGGATCTGTTGTGGCTGGGGAACCATCGGCAAGGCACTGGTAGAGGTGGGCCAGACGAGGGGGACGTGGTATCTGTTGCCACTGGGTAATCATTGTCCAGATCTCAAGACACACTCGCTCTTTGTTACATTCATCAAGCCCGTCCCATATTGACTGGAGTGTGGATCCAGGTACAAAGCTCATGCCTATGTTGCCCTTTTGGGGCTCGTAGTTTGAGAGGATAACGATCGGAACTGGGACGTTGGTGTGCTGCTTCACGAGCCTTATAGCGACTTCTTCGCTATACCGCACGCGGCTACCGTACTTACAGACAAGATTGTTATCATGGCAAATCACATGGGCCCCTCCTTGCCGACTAAGGGTGCGAACCTCGCCATCACTGTTATCGCCGCCTATTTCACGTTAGCGTGTATCAACCGAATACCCCAGCTTCACACGACAGAGCGCATACTCAAATCCACCATTACGGACAACCCATACAAGGGTAAGATTGGCTCGCGAGAGGAATGATAAGGATGGTAGCTTGGTAGTGAGGGTAGATATACAATAATGATGGAGTATAGGTGAATGGGCAAAGTAGGGAAGACTGAAGGGTACCGTAGGTCAATTCAGACCTACTTAGTCTAGCCGTTTTATAATAGGACGCCTTTATAGTCTTTGACGTCGGTGAATTTGAGAGATGTTTTCAGCATGTGTTTCAGCATGTATTTCAACACCTACAACGCGGTCGCAAATCTATTTAGGAATTTGTAATGGCGCTTCTGAAGGGATTGGCAGTTTGCCGGCTGAATTTAGCGGGCCGATAATGAGCACTAAAAGCAGCCTTTTGCACCAGGCTGAACTATCAATAATAAAATATGCTCTCGTCCTACTAATGACAACGGTATTGAGATTTAGGCGTTGCGTTTGAGCTTGGAAAGCAATGAAGAGCACGCCCTCCCCTGCCAAGATATGCTGGCGGTATCTTTGTGTCGATCCCTCGCGAACGCCTTTGAGTAGCGTACCCTAAATCTCTTGGCGCGTTGCTGCCTGCCTCGCCGGTCTTCGACTGGAATCTTCTTCACTTTTCACCTTCATCGCCATGAACCGTCCACGGCAGCATCCAAAAGAGTCCTAACTTCAGGCTATCAAATATGGGATGCGACGATACTGTAACAATTGGAGAAGATCTTCTGCCTGAATCTCAGGCGCTCTGAGAATCTTTACCTTTCAGACAGAAGAGGTACCATGGGTTCACCTTTCTTCCAGCTTCCTGGAGAGCTTCGTGATGAGATATACGGCTTGGTTTTTGGTCATCGCACGATCCACGTACAATCCGAATATTTCGAGAATAGCAATCTTCGTGGCGATCCAACTGTATATACCGACGTCTTAGGCTACAACTCATGCTGGGAAATTGTGTCTGAAGAACAAGCCTACCTTGACTCGCAATACTTCAATCTGGATGACCCGTACGGTCTTCGCCCTCACTGCAAAGGTGCCCCTAAGCTTTGCCGCTACTGCAAACGACATCAAATCTGTTGGGATGTCATTCGCAAAGGCTCTGCAGGTACGCTCGATTGTAAGTACTGCAAAGAATATGGAAGATGTCTGAGGATCAATACAGGTGGCGGGGGAGCTTGGAACCTCAATCATAGAAAGTTTGCGGTTCTGCAGACCTGTAAAACCATACATCGTGAAGCAATGCCTGTCTTATTCGCGTTCACTACCTTCTCGTTCGATCTCGCATATACCCTGAGTACCTTTGTCACTGGCTTGAATCCTTGGCGTCGGCATCTTGTCAGAAATATCCGCCTATGCATCGTTAAAGACTTTCCGCCTTATCCCTGGATATGGGAAAATGATAACGTCCGATATACCATACAGTTACTCACTGGATTGCGATCCCTCCATATACACATCCTTCAGAAGACCTTCATCCCTCGGGAGCTTTTGAACCGTCCAGAATGTTGGCATGAAGCCCTGATACCTCCCTTTGGCGTGTACATTGACTCGTTTCGTGAAGGTACGATACCATGGTGGGAGGACGAGATCGAGCTATTTCGCAGCCCTAAATTGAATGAGGTCATTGTCACTATCGATGATGATGTTACGGCCCCGATATATGGAGTGCACCATACTTTTGAGCAGAGGGAAATGTTCATGCGATGGTGTCACCTCTGGACTATGGAGGAGAGAGCGCAATGGGCCCGGCTTTTGAGGGGAAAATTGCTTGAGGGCTGAGGTTGATGCTTGCGTCGTGCAACATATGTCATGACTACAGCGCTGCCCATCGTACTTCCACGGTCAATGTTCGGCAAAGCAGATGGCTTCGGTAGGCGGTAGATGACTCAAGCTTGGGTGATAGCATCTCCTTTACTCACTGCTACTTCAACCTTTTGTTGGAAAGCTTGGCCACGTGGATCCTAATTGATGAGATCTTGACCAAATAGATTATATCTCATCAGTGACGGAAGCTTTCACCATCGCGTCACGTCGGTTATACAGTCAATGGTCGATGGTCTCACTTCCCTAATCATGTCTCATGGTGTGGAATGAAGCGAAACTTGTCCTCAATCCATAATCGCTTCCATCCCGTCGCAACAATTGCTATATCGTTTTTCCAGAAACAAGTTGCGCTTCTCACCAATCATAGGCGACACGGGCGGGTGAGTTCCATGGTCAACCTTATGCGCCATTACCGCAGAGTTTCATCCTCAACTACAATCTGGCCCAACAGATGACGCCTAAGTCAAAATGAACCAATCTGCTCGATGCTTTGATTGCTCCGAGGTGTATGATATTTTCAATCGCTCAACAACATGGGATATCTCCACCCAACACTTTCATTTCTGACACTCTTTCAATTTTTTGCTTCAATCCTTGCTGCTGGGCCCATAACTGTTCCCAGTAGTACCACCACTCCAAATATAACGAGGTGAGCGCCGTTTTCTCCCTATCCCTAGCACCACAAACTCTCAAGCTAACCCTCCATTCTCCCTTCAGACTACAGGACGACCCTCCTCCTGCCCCCTTCCAAATGCGCGTCTATGGTACCTCCACCCAGCTTGTATTCTACGGCTACTCCCCCCTCAAATCCATTGGCGAGTCCGCCTGGTTGCATGCCGCCTTCAGCGCCCAACAAGACATCATCAAAGCAGTCGTCCCAGCTCCAGCGGGCCCGCAAATCATCCACACCCCAAACCTGCTGTGGAGATATGGCTCGCTGTTCATTTCAATGAATTCGAGGAACTTTGAGATGACGTGGAAGATACTGGCAGATGCGCTGAGGGGAATTTTGGACTTTTATAATAATTATAACACCATAGCATTGAAGGTGGATGTTTTGGATGATCAGCAAGGGTGGGTGGGGAGCATGGAGGTGGGAATAGGATATAATGCGCTGGGGAATGGGACGGCGGCAGCGACAGCGTAGATGGCACTTTCATGATTTGAATCGGGGAAACAATAAGCGCTAGTCTTGAGTCTCAAAGAAGCGATCACTGAACCCTTGTGGAAAGGACTGGAATAGATCGTGAACTTGACTGTCCTGTTCAAATAATGATAGGGCCTTCGCTAATGCTGCTGCCTTATGCGCGGCTGAAAGCTGAACTTTTACCCCTCACCTGCCCCATGTTAATGTACTTCTCTACTGTATCAACCTAATATATCTGTTGACCTCTTAAAGATATCTGCATAACAATGGAGAGAAGGTAGGCTTGTGCTTCTATATGTCCATGACTGCACCTATTTGCGTAGGGGATTGCGAGACCGTTCTTGTCCTCGCCATTGACAAATCTAATGATTGGAACGGAAGGAAGCATAATCGGTTTATAAAGGCAATTCTTAAAGATCCATTGCACTAATCGAGGACTACATATACAGGGTAACCAATTCGAACCCATATCAAGGAACAATGGCCGCATCTACCAACGGCGAGCCAGCCGCAGACGACACAACATATATGGTGGAAGAGCTGCTAGATCCAGCAGCAGAGCTATTGGAGACTTGCCCCCTTTCATTTGTTATAGCTTCTCGATTGTTCGCGCATGGCGTCCATGACCGTGGAAACTACAGCAAGGCTGCCAAGATACTTGAAAGACTCCTATCGGCACAAGCGCGAGTGTGTGGGAACGAACATATCGAGTATATGCGTAATATTTACCTGCTGGCTGAAGTCAAAAAGCGCCAAGGACAATTCGAGAAATCTGTACAACTACTGGAGCCTCTCCTCGAGACTAGGAAGCGGGTACTGGGGCAGATCACTAGCATACGCTGAATGCAATGACCGCCCTTGCCGAATCGTATAGACTGCATGGGAGACTTGACGAAGCTGAAAAATTGTTCAACGAAGCCCTTCCCATGATTACTGCACAGAAGGGTCCAGATCACGCTGCCACCTTGATCACGCTGAACAATCTCAGCTTACTTTATACGGCACAAGAGCGTCACAAAGAAGCTTGTGAGCTTCTCGAAAAGGCCTTAGCAGGCCTTGAGGAGCAATGCAGTGTCGACAGCCTTGACTTGCTCTGCACGCTTGATAACCTAGCGACTGCCTATAGCTGTCTTGGTCGGGTTGATGAGGCTGAGGCTCTATTCAAACAAGCATTCACTGCCAGAGTTCAGTATCGGGGTAGTGAACATCCTACAACATTAAACACCATGGTCTGTTTTGCGCAATTCTATCGCGATAACGATCGTTATCATGATGCTCAAGTACTGTGTGAGCGTGTTCTCGCCGCTCGCAAACGTCAACTGGGGCCACGACACGCATCGACCCTAGACGCACAGTATAAACTTAGATGCCTATATCTGAATCAAGAGCGTTATGCGGAAGCGCTTTCAGTGGCTCAGGCTCTAGTCGCGGGGCTGGGAGACAGTACCAAGAACCACGATGAGGCATCAATGTCCGATGCAGCGCCAGTCTCGACTTACAACCGCATCAGCTGGCAGCTTCTTTTGGTTTCCGTCCTTGTCCATGTCAAGCGACACGATGAAGCTGAAACTTTACAGCAAGAATTACTGGCGATATTGAATAACGAGACCAACATGAATGATCATTGCGAATTCTATGCAGACGGACTCTACCATATGGCTCTGATCCGGAACCGCCAGTCTCGATACAACGATGCTGAGTCCTTACTCCGCCAAGCGTTGGCACTGGAGAATATAGACAAGGATAGTCGTGGGTATTTAGCTTTTCAAGATCTCTTGATCTCGGTCCTTGAAAACCAACACAGGCAGTCGGAAGCAGAAGAAATACTCCAATCTCACCTCTCGGACACAGAAACCACCTGCGGCCCATCTTCTCTACCTACAGCGTCTGCCCTTGTCCGTTTAGGCTTCCTCTACGAGAACCTCAGCCGCTGGCCTTACGCTGCCGACGTCATGATTCGCGCCCTTAATATCCGCGAAGAAACTCTGGGAGAAAACCATAATGAGACGTCGGTACCATTGCAAGCGATAGCATTTTGTAGAGAGCAGATGGGGGATACTGCCGGTGCGGTGGATATGTGGCAGAGGGCGCTGCTGCTGATGGAAAGGAAGCAGGGCAGGGGTGATCAAGATACCATCGTAGCTGTGAAAAGGTTGTTAAACGCATTGCATTATTTGGGCAAGGAGGGGGAAGAGACAAAGTGGTCGGAGTGGGCGAGGGAGGGAGGTGTGGAGTTTAGACTTAGAAAATGGGGCGGTGAGGATGAGAATGGTAAGGTTGAAGAGCGTGATGATGCGGGTAGTGCTGATAGTGGGGATGATGATGTTATTGTCATTAAGGAGTCAGATGATGGAGATCTAGGAGTTGGGAAGCTTGGGATTGATGGGGGGGCAGGGGCTGGTGAGTTGCTCGCTACCTCTTCGGAAGACTCCGCTAATGTTTGTAGATCAGTGTAAAGGATCCCGACGCGGTAGGATGAAATTGTGAAAGATGCCTGGCAGTCTGTGCCCACACCTACGATATACGACTTCATGTAGCGCTTGGGAACGAAACCTCTTGTATTTCAAGATTGTTGTCAAGGTATACACAGTATTGAAACATGAAACTCGACTGATGAATACTACATATCCTCGTCTTCTCGGAACCCTCATTTGATTCTTGTTGCATTGGAGTCTATACTCGTTGCCTCTTCCACCCACTACTTCTAGTTGCCATAATTGAAGGATATTCACCGCTACAATTCATTTTCGCCCTTCAGCTTACAATTAAAAATATCGTAGATAAGTCTAGTATATAAACATATATCTGTCAAGAATATTTGGATTTGAACTGAGAACCTGAAGCTTGAAGCTTCCTATTCTACTATTAAATTATATTCTTTGTAAGTAAATTACTATCTGCAATAATTGATAAATATATATGTTTGTATAATCTTAATAAGAAATAAGAGATTCGAAATTCTGGAAGCTTAATGTTATTGATTCTTCTAAATCGACGCTTCTGAGCTGCGGAAATACTAATCAATGGGTTAATAAGCTACACCAACACAATTGTGAAGGGGGGCAGGGTAATTTACTAAGATTCTAAGATGGAGGCAACATTTTCCGAAGCCGTCCAGATCAGAATCTTCATCTGCGAAGCGCGATTTACATTACTTCATCCTACAGCAGATACTCGAACATGGTACAACAAGGTCAGTTCTCAAAGCATGATGCCGGGGACGGGAAGAATACCTTTGTGACTCGTCTGACCGTGACTCAACGAAGAAGTTCTGACAGCCGCTGTGCCACGGCAGCCAATGTGTGTTTACAATTCAACTTTGCTATGCCAGTTGCTATCGTATCTACTTGTCATTACATTGACAGCAGATATGAAACCCGTGTTCAGTCAACACGTGAGAGTAGTCAGCTTTCCAACTTAAGGGTTCAGCTGTTGTTGGAGGAATCTACCCCAATCACGACATTGATAACAATCTGGTCTACAATATCACCGAGAGCATGATTTCGTAAAGAAAATTGCGCAGGGCTTGCCCTAGGCGCATTTAGCAGGTTTAGCAGGTTTAGCAATTCTTCGTTTCCTGGGCAAGCTTGCCGATTTGCAGATGACCTTTTCTCTTACCAATCTTCGTCCACAACTTTCTGGTTCATTTATATATCTATATGAAACCCGAGTTTCTCTTGAGTCGAGTACGTACTTAGTAATTCCAATTGTAGCCCTGTCACGCTCTGGTTCCCTCCAAGACGCCAGTATCATCCTCACAAAACCAACTCAACCATGGCACCCCCCGGGCCACTCAATCTCCAAAACCTCCTCACTCACATTACTGACCACTGGTCGCAACGTACCATCGGCACCCTCAACGACTACGAGATCAAGCTCGCCAAAGTATTAGGAGAATTCGTGTGGCACTCCCATCAAGACACCGACGAGATGTTTCTCGTCCTCTCGGGTACATTGAACATCCAACTCCGAGACCGAGATGTGATACTTCACCCTGGAGAGATCTTCGTGGTGCCTAAGGGGGTCGAGCACTGTCCCAAGGCAGATGAGGAGGTGGGAATCTTGCTATTGGAACCGAAGGGGGTTGTGAATACTGGGAATGCGGGAACGGATAGAAGAATCGACCCGAGACCTATGGAGGAGGTTTTGGGAGGAAGGGGAAAATAAGATGGATGGCTCCTCGAGCGAGGGTATTAGAAGCAAGGATTGAGGCCAGAACGCTCTTGTAGATTTCGATACATTCAATAAACATGTAGTCGTGTCCATGGTTCAAAGGGCCCATGTCCTGTTTCAGCGCCGGGTAGCCAATGTGACCGAGTTTGCTAGGGGATCGCGCTCTAGCAGTGTCAATACCGTATTTATTGAAGCACGAGCCATGGCCAAAGCCATTGAGAACAGCTCATTCTGCACCCGTCCAGATTGATCTATCCTTATCCACCAACAATGACATTCGCAAACACTACAACCCCCATCCCCCCCAACTACCACACCCCCCACTTTCCCTCCCTCTACTGGCTCTTTGGCCCCGCCGACCTCGTCCAGCCTGCCTACCTATACCGTATCAAAGATGTCTGGCGCTTCACCGTCTTCTGGACGATCATCATCTTCGAAGCTGCTCACCTCACCGCGGGATGCTACGCGGTATTTATCATATGGTTGGGAAACAGGGACGTGGAGGCTGGGAAGTGGATAGGTGGGGGGTTGGGCAGAGGGGAGGGGATTAGGAGGTGGAGGGTTAGTGTGATCTGGCTTGTGCCGGTGATATATGGCGTCATTGCGGGAATAGAGGCGCTTCTGTGTGGGAGTGTTGTTGGGTTGATGTGAGTCTCTTACATTTGAGAGGGCAGTGGGAGAGGAGAAGGATTGGCTGACTGGAAGACAGCTTGGGAGCTCTCTATAATGCTGGAGGGTTTAAAGTGTCTACATGGATTCCGTTGGTTTGGTCTTTGATCGGCCTATTGACACTCATTGTATCGTCCTTCTCGATACAGGGAGGATTGTGAACAGCTTACAGGCGAACATGTGTCGTCTTCTTGGGCGGCGTTGCCTACGTTTGATTTAGAGCTTGCCTCTCTCTCCAGCAGTAAATGAAGTGCAAAGTGTCCCAAACGCATCTAGGGCTGATGAGAGCTAGAATTTGACCTAGTCCCTGGTTGTCGATCCTCGATGTTCCCCCATGGGTTTTAGCTTCGCTTCGACTGGAGCGCTGGTCTGAATGGACTTGATCTCGACCGGTAAATAAGCCCCTGTGCCCACCTCTTGCAACCAAGGTACTTCTACCAAAGGCACGTGCTCTCTTACAAATTTGACAAGAGGAACTGATCCAGGCGCATCCTCCATGAGGCCAACAAGTCCGACTCGAGGGATTCCCAAGGCGGCCCTTAGTTTCTCGACAGCCCCTTTTGGTAACGAAACCAAGCGGGCTTTCAGTGATGGAGAGCTTGCGAGGGATGCTGTTGTCGTTAGGAGAGGCAGATGTGAGTGCAGTATCGATGGTTGGTCTTCTCGAGGAACGAAGACAGCTACTAGAGGCTTCAATTGCTGCTCAACCTTTTCCATGCGCTTAGATCCGATGTTTGCATCATTTGATTCTATGTGTGGCAAGACGTCATTGAGAATATTGGGCATTGACGACTGCGCAAGTAACTCGAGATGGCGCGTGGTGCTGTTGAAACCGACTGTAATATATTGAAGCAAATGCGGATAATCGAGGGCCATCTTTTCGACGTTGTTACTTTGATCCTGGTCGATGGTCTTTTCAGCTGGCAACACATCTTTCCTCTTCCGCTTCTTCCGTTTCTTGCCTTTGGACGGCACCACGTGGATCGATCGATATTGGCCAATGGGACCGAGCAGCCTGAAAGGGAGCATTCACGATCAGCGGCTCGAAATCCGCAGTCTGATGCAAGAGGCCATTTTCACGCGCTGTCTTCACTCTCTCAACAAGGAGAGGCTTCTACGAGGGTTGGCATTGAATCAAGAACATACGTGCAAAGCAGGTCCAGAATCGTCTTCTGGTCGTCATTTGATATAACTGGCCTGCCAGAAGAGTTAGCATATACTAACCACAGAGGTGATTGGAACGCGCCATTTGACTGGAGGATATGGCGAATCCAGGCTATGAATTGTTTTCGGCTTCCTACCACCATGGTTGGAGTTCATGCTGCAGAGTACCAAATACTGTGGAGGAATGATTAGTAGACCAAAACTCCAGTGACGGTAATGATACAGGAGTATTCAGAGGGATTACTGGTTGTGGTGTGATATTAGCCGGTCTCCGGTATCTTGCATTCCGATCCCTGGTAATTCATACTTAGACGCCTTGTTACTGGAGATGCTTTGCTTTCGGAGAGAAACGAGTAGTGCTGGACTTTAGACAGGTTTGAATGAAAGTGATGAGAGGAGGACACCGGAACGGGGAAATGGAGGATCTTCGTCCATTCTATTGTTTAATGCCGCAAGAAGCGGACCGCCGGCAACTGGTGCTTTGCTTCTTGACGTTGCCTGCTTAGTAAGATATCTTCGACGCGTTATGACACAGACATTACAGAGAGCTTTTGAAATATTCAACTGCCCTCTGCCAAACTCTCCCTTCACCACCACAATCTGCATACTCAGGTACCCAGCCTCCTAGTAGCGGCCTCGCTTTAAAAGTACCTAGGTAGAAACCATAGTGGGATACTCAGCCCTACCTACTGCCCCACCATTAACCAGCCTTAGCGAGACTAGCGCGTTCTGCCTAAACCTTAAAGGAACCTTGTGCAGTAAAGGTAACCGGAGCTGTTCATTGTTTGCGGTACCTTTAGCTTCCATCCAATATATTTCCCCCATAGCACTCTTCACACATCACTCCTCCCCATTTTGTGTGTGGATATCTTACCTCATTCTAGCTTCACTCCAGCTCAATTTGCTTCTATCACACCGCTCACATTACTGCACATTACTTGTTTTCGTTCTAGCCCTTGGCCCTTGTTTCTGGCCTTTGAACGGGGCACAAAATGTCATGGATCCAGTCGTGATCGGAAACGCGGCCACTCCGACTCGTGCAAAGTCCGCTGGGCCTAGCTCACCTCACAGAAGTCCTATGGAAGACACCGACTCCTCTGGCACAAGGAAACGCCCCCGACTGGACAGCGGAGATCATTCGTACCGGAGCATGTCTGTTGACAGGCTGAAAGCTACACCCTCAGATCGTGCTACTGACGGAACGCCTGAAGCCATGCCGCACAGCTCTTCCTCTACCGAGGCAACCAATAATTTGCCTCCCATGCCGTTCACACCTACTAAGGTGACCATCAATGTCCGTGAACCCCTCGGATCCGACTCCTCGCCACTACCGTCTACGGAAACTGTTGAAGAATCTGCATTGCAAGCTAGAGGCGGAGATGGCGCTTCAGCAGCAGCCATTGGTTCTCCCAGTGTTGTTTCCGTACATTCCTCTCCTCTCAACAGCCCGGAGATTGAAGTGGCTGAGATCGAAGACATGAACGACGAACCAGCTGTCACGCAATGGAGACCCCTGCGAAGCTCTTCTTATGAAGCGAAGCAGATACAAGAGACCATCCTTGGGGGTTTTCCGTACTTTGATACAAGCCGGGACCTACGTAAGGCCATGCATATGGTCGCCACGATGCTCGAGAGGCGTAAGTAACGGCTATGTCGCCGATAAAGCCAAGCTGATTGTCGAATAGACGACCTTTCATCTGGAGATATGCTCGAAGCCCTGTCGAACTGGATAGAGTCATATCTGGACACAACGGAAACGCTCAGTGGACAGTGGTGGGACCTGTTTCTGGAAGAGCGAGATTTTTGGGAAGAGTTACCGCTCCTGGTGGAATGCATAACACGACGAAAGTAAGACACGGCCATTTGACTAGACTGGGCTTTGCTAATGCGCGTATCTAGCCACCCAAGACTTGGGACCTATAAGGTCCTGCAAGTGAACACAGACGGAGTCTCTGAGCATCTCGATCCTTTACAAGACTTTTTGTGTGCATGGACAACCCTGGTACTGCGTATGGTAAGCATTGACAGACAGACGCTGAGAGAACCGATCGAAGACCCGACAGAGACGCCCGACCTTATATCCGAGAAATACCTTCATGTATTTTTGAGTCTCATCAGCTACAAAGCGAATTTCTGGGGAAACCTGGTCAATACAACAAGCTACGACTACAACTCCACCGTTCTAGAGATGATAACGCGCTTCGCCCTCCCACAATTGGACGGCGTTAGATGTATGATCGATATCTCGCAGGAGATCATGGACCGTTCTCAAAGCTCTCACACCCTCATGCCAAAGCTCTTCACACCCATTCACATCATTGTTCAGGTAGCTCAGCATTACCGCCTTTTGGAAGACTCGGATCCAAAAAAGGAGCAGCTGTCATTCCTGCCTTCATATCAATACGAATTCTTCCAAGGCCTCGATGCGAGATTGCAAACTTTCATAAGCAAACAGGTCCCGTCTTTGTCCATCGAGCACTGTCAGAACCTCATCGCATATCTCTCCGAACTGCTGTCGATGACAGCTCACGCGGACGGAGGAATGGCTCAAAGACTCCTTCGCGAGAAAGGCCTTCCAGTCCATGGTCTCGTCCCTGAGGACTGGCCGCGGCTTTTGTTCCAGGCCTGGAGATGCGATATCCTGAAAAAGTGCATTATTGAAGGGCGAATGGAGATTAGGGTGCAAGGGGTCGAGTCCCTCCAACGCGATCTACTCAGTGTGTACTACGACTTCATCAAAGATCGGCCTCCTTTCCCACAGTATACAATCCCTCAGTACCTCTCGGACTTCTTGGTCAAGAGCAAGCTCGTACAGTACCTTATGGGTGTTGACTCGCACCTGCAGCTCATACAGAGGTGTCACAATATCATCGGGTTTCTTGTTGTCACCAGCCGCTACTCTGAGGCTGACACGGATTCAATCTGGACCGCGATCGAAACAAGCCAAGATTCCCGGTCGACCGAAGCAATAATGAACATGCTCCTGCAATTCATTAGTCTCTGTTCTTGGCCAGTGCTGCTCTATTTCGTTGAAAAGCTGAATAGCCTACCAATCCAAGCCTTTGACAACAACATGATCATGTTCGGTAAGCGTCTCATGGAGGTACTCCGTGGGAAATGGAAAGAGTATCACACCAACAGTCGAATGGACATGCCTCCGTATCATTTATGTATTCGGCTAATTCGTCAATGCACGCCTGACGGATCCAACGATCCTGAACAAAGCCGTATCGTCCAGGATTGGGCGGTACGTGAGCTTCGCAATTTGCTGCCATTTGGACCTAGCGACGCGGACAGGAGGACTATCTACCAGGAATGTCTGCTCGATGTCTCGGGCCACAACCAAGCTGCGACCGGAAGCATTAGTGCCATCTCCGCGCTCTTGAATTACAATCCAGAAGACGAAACCCGGTGCCTGGCTGAAGACCTGAATCTCACCAAACTACTGGTCCAGGATCTCGCTCATATGGTCGAAGAAGACCGGTGTTCAAGCTCCGCATCATGGAGGGAACATGAGCGTCTGCAAGCCCGCCTCCAACTGCTTCACTCGCTGATATTCTATGCTCCTGGGACCATGTCTCCTCAGATCGCAAAGGATCTTTGGGACGTGACAGTGGGCAGTCGTGCGCTCGACGATCAGGCTCGAGAATCTGCTTGGCATGTTTGGATCAATGTTCTTACCATAACAACGACATCGAATTCGTTCATTGATCGTTGCATTGAAGAGTTCCTTCCTGGACTTCAGTCACAGTACATGGTGCCTGGCTGCTTGTCATTCGCCAGGAACGTGAGCCAATACTCTTTACACACAGCAGATTCTCGGCTGAATGGGGATCAGCTCCAAGGTCCTACTGCCAATGAGCTTCTCTGGCACCTCTCTCTATCTGCGCCTTCCGATAAAGGGGACCTTGAACATAAGGCAATTGGCATGCTTGTAGCTCTTTACCTTGACTCGCCTGACGTGCAGCAAAGGACTAGAGCGGCAACTGATGCTGTTCATATCCAGCTGGTGGAGCGTTGTATCAGTCAGCTGACGGCGGCGGCTTCGAAACTCAAGTCGTTCACTGACGGTACTTCAAGCGGAGAAGACGAACCCATGGTAATAGTCGCCTCGGACGATGAGGTTCAGGTGCAAAAACTATCCTTCACAAGGTCGATCATGATCTTGAAAGAATTTGTCCGCGGTGTCCGTGCCCGCCCGATGTACAGCCCTCCGCCCCAAGCTCAGCCAAGACTACCTCAAGACTTTCACCAAATCAAAGGCGAGCCCCTGAAGATTCGGTACCAGTCATTTTCCGGCGGATCAAATACCGAGATCAGAACGGTGGAAGTTGGAGAGCTTGAAACCATTGAGGATCTCTCTCGTCGCTTGACCTCCCTGACTGGATACACGACATTCACGCCTATCGCTGGAGGTCGCAAGTTAGACTTTGCCAATCTGCGAAATGAAACACTGCGAGACTTGAATTTCCACCGAAAGGGTCTCCTACTCATCAAGAAGGCTGTGGGTACCGACACCGTGCCCGACTTGGCTTCTGCTTCGGATCTGCGACCTATGGAAGTTGAAATACTTTCTCACTTTAAGGAGATGTATTCACTGCTTGGTATGGAGGATAACCTGGCGCGCCAAGTAGGTCCTGTCCTGGAGCGCTTTTGCTAGATTTCAGCGACTGACGTCTTTCTAGGTCTTTGACTTCTTGATTGCGTTCCCCCCTCATTCAAGTATCACGGCTCTTGTGTGCTCTAGAGATGTTGCTCTCGAAGAGTCTTTTCCAACAATTTTCCCGTTCAAGATTCTGTACTCTGTCCATGCACTCAAGCTTTGTTTGCGTCATCAGCTCCACTCTGTATGTTCCCTTACTACGTATTTTTTGTGCAACACGGCTGACTCTTGCAGGGCACTGCAACGCCAACTTTCATCTCTCACTCTGTCCATATTTTGAACACCACGCTGACAGATGCCAACATCAACATTGGCCTACATGGCGCGGCGGTGGACCTATACGTGGCTGCAGGATTGATCGACTGCTTGCTTGGTTTTCTCAAAGGTTTGCATCCCCCAGGGCCATTCAATTGCATCTCACTAACAGCTGCAATAAATCAGAATCTGTCACCAGCGAGCAACCGACATCTCCGATCTCTGCTCCACAAGCCTTCATTGACCGCTTGCGCTCTCTAATCTCGGACGCCCTTGCCATAGATTTCAGCACCGAAGCCGACTTCCTTGCTTGCAATTCATTTTCTGCTCTCTTAGAGGCAAGCTTGCACTCGGAAGCCTGCTGGATCGCCCTTAGAGACAATGGCGACCTTTCGTCACTACTTCGGAAACTCCTACTGGAAGAGCCAAAAGAGGGCATTCGGCATGTTGTTGCAAAAACGATCAAAGGAGTCTGCACCGTGCTACCTGCGTAAGAACTACAATGAACTCGATGCCAATCTCTTGCTGACCTTCAAAAAAGGAGCTCTGTAACACCACCAGCTGATTTTGTTCCCTCTTTCTGGAACTGCGTATCAGACACTCTCGTCAACTCTATTGAGTATGGCAATAGAGCCGAACAATTCTTCGATGTTGCGAATGTTCTGCTCCGGTCTCTTGATCAGTCGCACCGGAGAAACTTGGATGTTCCAAAATGCTTACACGACTGGAGCGGCCTACTGTTGAAACATGACCATACTGAGGTCTGTGAAGTCTTTCCCCCCACATTTTCCTTGCTGATGTGTTTCAGTTCGTTGGGCGTGATGAGATTGACTACGTGGTGTATGGTGTCTCACGTCTCTTGTTGTATTGCTTTACACTAGCAAAGTCGCTAGGGAAGCCGCTACAAATGCCGTATGTCGCGAAAAGCTCCAACACTGCCGCATTTGCTAAACTCATCAGACAAAATTTTATGGCTGAGCTTTTCCGTACACATCTGTTTCCGGAGGTTGCAACATCCACTGAAGGCGACATTGTGACTCGTATCCCGAACCTCCATACCAGCACAAGAGAGGTGCTGTATCAGTCTATCTTGGCTTTGAGCAATGATCTGGGAAGCTATCAAAATCTGTTGATGCTTGTCAGAGATTTACTCCCAAAAGATGACGTATCACAGGCGTGGTCATGGGGGATCGCACAGATTGCCGACGAATACCACTTCGAATCGAATTGGAATTTCGAGCGAACCAAGAGTATACGTTCGGCCCCAGGGTACCCAGGCTTAAGGAACCTTTCGAACACTTGCTACATGAATTCACTGTTCACGCAACTATTCATGAATGTCGACTTCCGATATTTCATGCTCAACACGAACGTCGCCGATGGTTCATCGTCTCAGAAACTACTCCACGAAACGCAAAATCTATTTGGATTCATGCAAAATTCAATGTTGAAGAGTATAGACTCCCAAGGCATCGCGGACGCAATTGTCACATATGAAAACACTCCTGTTGACGTCTCCATACAAATGGATGTCGATGAGTTCTACAACCTGCTTTTCGATAGGTGGGAGAGTCAAATCTTGACGGATGCAGACAAAAAGACATTTCGGCAATTCTACGGTGGCCAAATTGTGCAGCAGATCAAATCGCAAGAGTGCTCCCATATATCCGAGAGGTTGGAGCCATTCTCGGCTATTCAATGCGATATTGTAGGGAAGACAACGCTGGCAGAGAGCTTGAATGCCTATGTCAAGGGTGAATTCATGAAAGGAGACAACAAGTATTCCTGTACTTCGTGTGGGTCTTATGTTGATGCTGTCAAGAGGGCTTGCCTCAAGGACACTCCGGACAATCTCATATTCCATTTGAAACGATTCGACTACGACCTCATGACTGGAATGCGTAGTAAGATCAACGACAGGTTTGAATTTCCAGGAGAGATCGACATGGCACCATACAACATCGACGCCCTCGGAGATTCTGGTGCGCCATCATCGCCAGATATTTTCGAGCTTGTAGGAATCCTCATTCATAGTGGCACCGCCGAATCCGGCCATTATTATTCCTACATCAGAGAGCGTCCATCGAATGCGAGTGGCCCGAGCACATGGGTTGAATTCAATGATACAGACGTTACTCCATTCGACCCAAACAATATTGGTGATCAATGCTTTGGAGGATGGACTAGAGTCGATGAATATTCAACCAAGTTTACAAAGGTCTGGAACGCCTACATGCTCTTCTATGAGCGCATCACTCCGAAAGGAGCCGAGCATTCACTCCAAGCCAATGCACAGCTTTCCATTCCCACCAAGTGCAAAATGCCCGTTGAGCTAGAGAACCGCATTGCTGCACACAATGAGACCTTTCTCAGGCAATATTGCTTGTTCGATACAGCTCATGCTGCCTTTGTGAGGAATCTCCTTGAGCAGCTTCGCTCATTGAACAAAGCTACCTGCTCAGAAGACCATAATATGGAGAGAGAAGCCTTATGGTTAGCATTGGAGCACCTGGATCACTTGCTATCGCGAAGCAAAGACTTTGCAACCTTTGACAAGATGTTGAGTGCGCTGACTCGAGTTATTGGCACCTGCTCACATTGTTGCAAGCTTGCGTTGGATTGGGTGATAACCCACGACTACCCTCTTCGCGATCTTCTATTTCGGTGCCCACATCCCAAATACCGGAAGGATTTCTCTAACATGGTTCTCAATGCATTACAGTATCTTCGGAAAAATGAACCCTTCTGGTATGGATTTGACGAGACTGACGGAAATGACTCGGACTCCTCCGAAAAAGAGATGCGGTCATTTGAGGCAACTTTCCATGGGATTGCCCGCCGCTTGCAGGAGCTTTGGACCTCCTTGCCAATATACATGCGAGCCTGGGACGATTACTTCGGATTACTCGCAGAGATGGCTGCCATGGGAAAACCGGAAACTCATGTGCTACTCAGTCTTGGCTTTTTGCACTATTGCCTAGAGCTCCTGATCATCGAAACCCCAAGCCTCCGCACAATACGAAATCGCAATCCACACTATGCAGACTACGTTCGCATGGTTGACAAAGGCCGCAAATTCTCTTTTGTCAAGCTCACTGAATTTGTGGCAAATCTACTAACGAGGATCGACCTTGGAAAGGAATCTACATCGGCTCCCATGGAGGAACGGCCTTATGATGGAGGTCGAATACGTTTGACAACCAGTGAGGACGAATTGCTGCACTTCAGAAACGATCGCTCAAATTCGATCTGCGTGTTCTTAGAGAAGATTCTCAACGCGGGGAGCAACCCCCAAGCATTAAGGAGAATCGTTCAGCATTTGACTCTTGCTGAACCTACATTCCGAATCAATTCTTCCATTCAAAGGACGATTGAAAGCGGAATCAATGTCGACCCCGCAGATTTGGCAGCGCCGTTTTTACGGGCTGCCCTCACTTACTGTGAATGCGCTCACTCTACAGCCTCGATCGATTATATGATCAAATTCGTCGCCAGCGAGGTGCACTCAATTGGCCTGAGTGGTGGGCGAGAGCATCTGGAATTTTTCACCGCTGCGCGGCGACTGCGAAGTCGTCGCCCAGACCGATCACCGTACCTTTTCCACAATGCTGTCCTCCGCTCTGTACCGTTGTGGGCACCAGAGCTACTTGTGTATTGGGACGAAGCTGTACGGAACGGAACACTTGAATTGCTCTCAGTACTCCTCTTCATAAACGACATTCACACCATGGATGATGAGGAGAAAGCGGATGAAATCAACTCGGTTGGAAAAGCGCTCTGCCTAGCTGCTACTCGGCGCTGCGAGTTGTACGTTCATCTGGCAAAGCCGGTTGATGGGAAGAGCGTCGAGAAGATCGTGCTTGTCATTAAGACATGTTTGACGAAGTATTTCGATCAGGAGGCTGATGGGCACTTTATGAGTCAAACTGAAGGTATGTCATGTGCAAGTTGCTGAATCCTTGAGTTGATGCTGACTGCTTCTGCAGTTCTTCTTGGCAATCTAGAAGCACTGACTGTCTCTGACATTGATGATGCTGCATCAGGTAAGGTCTTCCCTGGTTTTTTGGTCGAACAAGTTCTCACGAGGACAGATCAATGGAACAATGGCTCTGATGATATGCCGAGCGATTCAGACTCGGAGGCCTTCATGGCAGGGTCTTCTTGAGGTGCTGATTGGACTCTTCGATGATTCGGATGGAGGGATCTCTGTCCGACCTTCTTTCATAATCACTAGGGCTTGGGGATATGAGAACTACCGATAGTTCTGGCGAAATGGCAAGGGCAATGGTGACGAAGAGATGGACACAAAGCACGCATTGGTCAGGCGCAGGGATCTGATAGTGACGGGAAAATTGCTACTTATGATGGGGAGTTGGGACTTCGGAGGGCATGGACGCATCGCGCTGGTATCCAGCTGGCGCAGGAACTTCGTGGAGGAGGGACCGTTCGTTATTGTTCATTGCAAGGTGTTTGGAGTAGTCAAATCATCGGCAGGAGCCGATGAGCGAGAATAGAACGAGAACATTGGCCTTTTGATTGTTGACTATGGATCCTGTGCATACCCTTGGAGAGCTTCAACAAGCCCGATCGGTGGACCAAGCATGTAGCACAGGAAACCCCTTCTCCAACCATCAACCCTCCTCTCCACCCCCAGCCTCATCGTCCGACTCCATCTTCCCAGCGACTGCCTCTTCCTTCATCCCTCCCTCGCCCCTCCCAACATCCCTCTTACACGCCTCAACGCCCAAACTACTCAAAAACAACAACCCACCCGCCCTACTCCCATCCAACCCCCCCCAAAACCCCCCAAAAACCCCTCCCTGCTCCTCCTCCCGGAAAATCCTCCCATAAATCTCCCTCTGCTTAAACGCCTCCAGCTCCCCCTCGAACCGCCCAAACTCAATCTTCTCCCTCCCAAACTCCACCAACTTCTTGTTATACTCGTCAAACACCGGCCGCTCGAGCAGGAGGCCCAGACTCGGCGCCTTGGGTATACTCAACCTGATCGGATCATACGAGTCTTGGATGCGCGCCTCGTGGCAGCCACACCGCACGATTAAAGCGGCCATGCTGACCATCTTGCGAATCTGGTGCATCATGAAGCTCTGCCCGTGGACCTTCAGGCTCAGCCACTCGGTGTCGCCGATGAGGATGGGGGTGTCGGCGACGACGAAGGATTTGATGATGCGCGTGGCTGAAGGGTCGTTGGGGCGTTTGTCGATGGTGTAGTTGTGGAATTTGTGGGAGCCGACGAAGCGGGCGAGGGTGGATTTTATGCGGGCGAGGCGCTGGGGGGGGATGCGGTGGGTGCGTTTTGCGGTACTGTGCGCGAGGCGGAGGGCGCGGAGGGCGGTGTCTAAGGGGGTTGAGGGTTTGGATGAGGGATGGGGAGCGCGAGCGTCATTGAGCGTCGTGGGCTCGTCTTTGGCTGCTGTTTCGTCTGAAGGTACTGCTTCGGCTTTGACTGGTGGTTCGTCTTTCGTTTCTGGCTCTCCCTTGACCTCTGCTTCGTCCTCGGCTTTGGTGTCCCCTTTGAGTGATGGTTCAACCTTGACTTGGCGCCCATCTTTGATCTCCGAGTCGTTGACACCGTCGACAGGTTGGGCCTTTGAATAGGCAGGTATTGGTGGAGCACACAGGGGTACATCTTCAGTGACTTGTTCCTCTGGGTCACCTTTGGGTTCTTCCCTGTTTAGGAAGGGCTCTTCATTGTGAAAGAACCGCAGAACTTCGTCCCGTATAGCCGGCTCGATCTGCTCTACAACAGGTTTAATGTATTTCTCCTCTGCTTCATCCCAAAATCCCGCAACCTCTTCCTGACGACTTCTATAGCCGTCCATATCATTTGCTTCCTCATTTAACTCGATGATCTTCTGGCCAAGAAAGCTTTTAGGGTGGGGCGGTAAGAATGAGTGTGTTGGTATTAGATATTCGTATATTCTTGAATCGCAGAACTGGTAGGCACTGAAGCTACCATTCGTTCTTTCGATTCCCCAGACCCGAATCTGAGGGCTTAGGTTCTCATTGATCTTTGACACTATGTCGGGATCTTCAATAATAAGCTTGAGTGATATGATGTTGCCAGCGGCGTGTACGCCTTTGTCCGTCCGAGCACAGCGATTTAAGGACGACTTCTTTGGGTCATCTGCGTTTGCTTTCGAGATTGCTCCGGCAGCCACAAAGGCGCCGAACAAGTCGCCTTCGATGGTCTTTTGATCATGAGTGAGCTGCATGCCCTTATAGCCACTTCCAGAATACCCAATCATGACTGCAACCTTGCGCTTAGGCCTTTTCTCTTGAGCATCGATCTCTTCCTGGGAGAATTTGGTAGCGTAAATTGGCAAAGGCGTTTCTTCACCATTTCCTTTACGGCGCTTTGCCTCTCGATGTTGCTCATCATTTCGCGCTCTTTTGTCCACTGTATTGCGGCTTCATTAATTAGTCCAGAGAGGATATGGAGAGCGAGAAATTCTACGTACCTCCACTCCGCACGCCCCATTTCCTTACTTTTGTGGCTTCCTTTGTGATTTTGAGCCCCTCTGAACCCCCTCCCTCCTCTGCTGCCCCTAGATCCACGGTCTCCTCTACCTCTTCCGCTTCCAGAGCGGCGGGAATTTCCAGACCTTGAGTCTCTCGCGTTCGCGTAGTGCTCCCGTTGGCTAGGTGGAGCCATCGAGGTTTTCGGACGCTTGTCCGAAGGATTGTTGGTCTCCATAGCGGAGAAGAGAGCCTCATCAAGCTCTACAATTTACGTAGAGCTCCCTTGGCTGAAATGAAATCTAACCGAGTTGTCGAAGTTTTGGAATGGAGATAGCCCTAATCGCCGCTGAAGCTTGAATTTACAGACAGTATCTCGATTGGGGTATCGAGGTGGCCGAAAAGAGATAGTTGGGGAGCTGCTTTACGCTGCCCGGATACGGTGCGGGACCTTGTTCGGCACAGGTGGACTAAACACCGACGATATAAACGGCCGCAAAAAAGGTTGCCTTAGACAGACCTTAGCCAATTAACGTTGGGCGGAACCTATTTAAACATTTTTAATATAAAATTTAAAAAAAAGCTATATAAATAGTAATATTTTATTTTATAATCTTATTATAAAATTAATATTTTTAAATTTTATTCTTTAAATAATTCTTAATAATATATATATATAATTAATATATTTTTTTAGATTTGTTAAATTTAAAAATCGAAATAAACAAATTATCAAAAAAGTTATTAGCCCTTCGTGAAATGACACCGCCGTGAATGGCCCTTTGAAGTGAGTAAGTCGTTCAATGAGCACAAAGGCACGTAACCTTATTTGCGGGAATTTGTAGACTAAAATTGACTTATACCGAAGCTTCCAAAACTTTCCCTCTTAGACCTGAAAGGCTCGCTGATTTCAACGCTTTGACTCACGGCTTTTAGGGACGAGGAACGATTTCACTTCAGAGGGGGCCGGGAAAACGGCCAACATTGATATGCAGATTGTGGGCGAAGTAGGCTGAATATCTATGTTGCAATGGGTTGTCAGCCAAGCTTTTAATATTTTGACGGCTTTAAGGTCTATCTGCTTACTACGGCTAAGTTTGCGTTAGTCTACATTATCTTGGATACAATGACAAAAGTGTACAAGCTCTAGGATCAGAGGATCAATAGATGAGACCGCGAAATTGCAAACATTTTCTTAGTAGGGAATTGAACCGGCTGCATCCTAACATCCAGTACGAAAAGTGGGTAGGGACTAGACGTAAAGATGAAGCGATAGCAGTTGTTGCGTATACAGATTACGGGTAGAAGATGAGTGCTTCAATTGAGCTAGGAGAGAGAAGAGAGTAGCAAGCGCCCCATCTCCATCGGAATAACCGAACGAGTCTATGCGGGAATGGATTACTAAGAGACTGAGGATTTGCTTGTCCACGTGTCCATCAATCTTTGCATAGCGTTCCTAAACGAGACTAAAGACTAAAGCCTTTGCTCGCCTCTTGAGCGTCGCCGTCATTGTCGCCTGGCATGTTCATGCTAAAGTATGTATCAGCACTCTGCTAATCAATGGTTAACTGGACAAGGGGTATGAAAGCTTACTTGATGCTAATGGTCTTTGACTCCAGCCACGCCATCAAGCCGGCTTTGCCAGCTTCCCTCCCGATTCCACTTTGCTTCGTGCCACCGAAAGGCGCGAAGACATTCGGATTGTGGAAGGTGTTGACACCGACATTTCCAGTCTCAAGTGCGGCCGAGACTCGAAGGACCCGTGTGATGTCTTTGGAATATATTTGAGCTGTTGCCCTCGATGTTAGCCAGAGAGTCAAGGCAAGGCAGCAAGAATCACGCTCACCAGAGAGACCATAAGTGGTGTCGTTAGCAATCTCGATGGCTTCAGCTTCCGTCGTGAAGGTGGTAAGGACCAGAACGGGCCCAAAGATCTCCTGCTTCCAAATCTTGCTGTCTCGCGGCGGGTTCACGAAGATGGTTGGTTCAATGAAGTTTCCGACCTTGCCCTTGCGATTTCCGCCCACGAGCGGCGCCCCGTTCTTCTTGCCGTCGTTGATGAAACTCATGATGCTATCGAATTGAGCCTTATCTGCAACAGGACCAAGAAAGGTGTTCGGATTGAGGGGATCTCCCATCGCATGAGTGAAAGCCTCGAAGCGGGCTTTGAGCGCGTCGACAAACTGAGAAGCAACGTCCTCCTGCACGAGCGCTCGGGACCCCGCAACACATGCCTGTCCGGAGTTCGCCAGAAAGCTCTGCGACATATGGGTCAAAGCGTTCTCCATGTCTGCGTCCTTGAATATCAGGCTCGCTGACTTGCCTCCTAGCTCCAGTGTACATCTCTTCAAGTTACTCTTGATTGCGGCCTCATGGACTTTCCTTCCAGCCCCGATCGACCCGGTAAAGCTTATCTTGGCAATTCCGGGGTGTGATGCAAGCAACGCTCCAGTGCTGCCGGAACCGCTGACGAAGTTGGCGACGCCAGGGGGGAAACCAGCCTCTATAAATAGCTCGCCCCAAACGAGGGCACTCAGGGGCGATTTCTCGGAAGCTTTGTAAATGAACTTCAAGTAGTGAGCGCGATAGTACTGCAAGCGCTTACAATTGAGCGTTGGGGGTTCCCTACCGTATTTCCAGCCGCCAGTGCGGGAGCCATTTTCATGCTAATAGCGTAAGGCGTGCCGTTCCAGGCTCCGATACCAGCACACACGCCGTATGGTTCGTATCGCACAATCTTGTACAGTCCATCACCTTCAGGAGGGAATGACTCTCCACCAATTTTGTCACAATAACCAGCGTAGTCTGTAGAATTAGCGCATGCTTTACCGGACTTGACATGGGCAGCTTACAGCGCCAAATTGGTAGGACCATTCCAAGCAGCATCTTGGCGACAACGACTGGGACCCCCATTGCGAGCGTTTCAAGTCTGCCTAGTTTCTCCATATTGGCCTCAATGAGGTCGGCCATCTTCAACATGTACGCAGCTCTTTCTTGACCAGAGAACGTGCGCCAGGGACCAGTCTTGAAAGCGGCAGTTGCGGCAGCCACTGCGGCATCTATGTCCGCTGATCCAGCTACATGGACGCCAGCAACGACAAGAGAGTCATTGCTTGGGTTGTAGACATCGAGAGTCTCTTTGGATTTCGCGTCAACGTACTATTGTATTATTAGCAAAGAAACGGGACCCATTGACTGTAAGTAGCATTGCTGCAACTCACCTGATTGTTGATAAAAAGCTTAGTCTGATACTCAGAAGACATCTTGGCGGCGCTTTGAACGGTGAGTTGAGGGAAATAGAGATCGGGAGGACGAATGGCTGAGGAATTCAGGTTTCCGGGATGTAAACCGCCTTTATATTGACTTGAGCCCGATCTCACGGATCTCCACTTCCGCGTTGCAGGAACGATGCGTCACCACTGCGGGGCTCTGGCTTAGCAATCCAGGCGGCCTTCTCCTGACATCCTGCTTAGGTATGTTGTTGGTTTCAAGGTGCCTATGAATTCCTTTTCCGGCTTAGGTATGTTGCTGATTGCAAAGTGCCTATAAATTCCTATTCCGACTTAGCGTGAGGCGCTAGTAGCATTGGCCTCTTCTTCCCATTCCCTCCTCAATGTCTCCATTGATGACTTCACTAGTCCACATCCGAAAGAGCGGTGCAATTCATGGAGCAAGCATAACAGTCCCTCTCTGTCTGCCTTCACGGTAGCCGCGGATCCTGCGAGGAATAGCGGATGCGTCAAGGCCACAGCTGGAGATGCTTTCGTCTTCCGAAAACGAATGCTCGATCCAAGGCTGACGATTGAATGAACGGCTTGCTGTACCATCAACGCATTTGAAGGCTTTCTGAGGACCTGACAGTAAAGAAATATAAGAGCGACATGGTGATAGCACTGATTCAGCAAAATATATTCCCTTGCCGTGTCGTGGTCGATAGCATCTTGGAAGTCACGGTGAAACCGAATGTCAGGATTACCACTATTTGCAAGCATCGAGAGGACCTGTTGCACAAGCTTCTGTCCCTTCTGCATTAATGGGTCGAGTTCTGTGCAAGGATGTCCCCATTCGCAAGTACAAGTCTCAACGGCCTCGCGGGTGTCAATGAGACGTCGAATCTCGCTGAATATTGGAATCAGATCAGTCGAACATCCAGTGAAGATGTCGACGTAGCTTCCGTTTGGAAGACCCGATAGTAGAAGGATTCTCGCCATTTCGGCCTCGATGACAGGGCCACTTATCATCGCTGTGATCCCGAAGGAAACATACATTTGACGCAGGAAGCCGACGAGTCGCACCTCGTTGTCGTTACCTACAGCGGCAGGCAGACGATCATCATCTCGCTTCAATGCAAGAGAGGACTCTGTCAGCATGAGACCCCCGCCTCGCAGATGCATGTTGTATGAGCTCGCAGGTCTGATCCCCGCGAAGAGATCACATAAGCAGAGTAGGAGCGATGTAGCAATGGCGAGAGATTCGTCCTCGGAATTTCGATTGGGCAAAGCAGAACTCAAGAGCTTGATCGTGCTCCATCGGAGATAGGCCACCTGTATATCGCTTTGGTGTAGGCCAATAGATTGCCGATGAACTGCGGCCAGGCACAACAGCGCGGAAAGTAAGTGTGAATGTGTAAGAGCTTTCGGGACTAGTAAGGAGCAAAAACGTGTCTGCAGGATTTCGTGAGACGACGAGGCAATTGAGGTTGAAAAGAGAAAGTGGTCCAGCAGCAGCCTTTGGCCGTAGGAAAGCCCATAGGGAATACTTGGGCTGACCGTAAGTGGACTTAGTTTCATCCCTCGCCTTTCTATTTCCAAAACCAAGGCTTTGGTATCCCACGGTCCCGGAATAACAGAAAGGTCATTAGCCCCATCACAGTCCCGTGTCTGAGTACCGTAAACAAAGCTCTGGGGCTCTCCAAATACTTCTCACGGGGGTTAGTCTGAGCGTTTATGGCTTGCGCGTAGAGAGCTTAAGTCCGAATACTCACCGGCGACTTTGATGTCGTTTGCCATGATTTTTCCAAACGACGACTTGCCGAAAGGGCGTCCTCCCCAGGAAAGTTTTGGGGCGTAGGAGCATACTACTCCGCTACTTTCACACCTCGAACAGCTCGGCCGGGCCTCGTCGCACTTCCTTCTCTTGACCCGGCATCGCTGGCAACCTTGACGAGATCGAGGTGCTGGTTTTTGGAACATCTCCTCCGTGCCCATGGGACGGAGCTATAGTATAAAGTTCTAGACTTCGAGTCCCGTTGAATCGGCTAAACTTTGGAATCACAGTACTTTGAGTCGAAATAGCGTGTACTATTTGACGAGAGCCCTGTCGCAAGAAGTAGAATATAGAAGAGGTAACAGCTGCTGTGATAGCGACCGAGCGTATGACAGCGAAGTAGGAGTAGCGTCGCTGGCAAACAGAGGATAGTGGAGCGTTATCAACTTCAGTGCCCCCTCCGATCTGCGAACAAAGGTATTGCTGACATAGGTGAGGTGGTGATGAAAAGACGGTGTTAACTATTTCGGTGCTGTCTAAATTTAGATTAGGCCGCAGCGGTGGACTTCGCTTAACCATGAGGAAACGGCGACCGGAACAGCTTGTACTGTAATGGTAGTAATTTTCACATTCAACCTCACTTCAATCACTAAATTCTCCATTCATTGACTTAATGTCGGCTTCCCTTGTTCGTGTATATGAGAAACCTCGAGCCGACTCATAGACTTCGAAGACCATTCGACTCACGATTTCGAGTCGATTGGAACATGCCTTCTTCATCAGCTATGAGTCCATAGGCCTGAAGCGGCATCAGCTTTGTTTCTCTCACCAGGGCTCCCTCTTAATCCTCAAGATCCCAAACATGGATATTGCAAAGACCTTGATACGTAGCGTGACACGCGCCTTCTACGATACCAAGCACGTGCTAGTAGTTGATGCTCTAATGGTCCACTCAGTGTCTGTACAGACAGACCCTGACCATGAGCTGGCCCATGCTGAGTGTCATTGATAGGCTGCCGAATGAAGACCTCGCTCATTTGCTCGGTATGCAGCAGAAAGACTTACGAAAGCTTTGTGGGAAGCTCAAGGAGGATAGACTACTCACTGTGTATGCGCATAATTTGTCCCTGCTGAAAGTGGAAACGTCGGTAATGAAAGCTGATACCTGAACAAATAGTCATTCGCGTCAAGAGATCCGTGATGGTATGCAGAGACCAATCAATAAAGACTATTATTTCATCGACTTCCATGCAACCATCGATGCCATCAAGTACCGAATGTTTCATCTGACGGAGAAGGTCAAGGAGATGTACAGGCCAAGTCAAGAGAAAAAAGACTACTTCTGCCCTCAATGTCGTGCTCAATGGACCCAACTCGAGGTTCTGGACAAGTTCGGACCTACGGGCTTTGAGTGTCATCGGTGCGGTGGTATTCTTGAGCGAGCGGAACAAAATGAGGGGGATTCGACGGGACACGAAAAACAAAGCAGGCTTATGAGTCAGCTCGATGGCTTCATCAAGATGTTGCAAAAAGTTGACTCTCAAGACATTCCCGCCAACGACTTCGACACGGCCTTCTCTCTTGCCGTACCCATACAGCGAGACCCAGCAGTCAATCCTCTTCGGCCTACGGTACCCGTCGGCCCTAGCGGACCTCCAACAGCTGTCAAAGGCTTGACCCAAGCTGCCATTGTACCTCTGGACGTTTCGGTGACTACTAGCAACGAGAGAACAGCTGCAGAGCAGGCTGAAGCTGCGAAGCTGAAAGCCAATATTGCCGCTCAGAATGTTCTTCCCGTGTGGCACACAACATCCACAGTCATAGGAGAGGTAACCAAAGCTGGGCAAAAGGAAGGCGAGTCTTTCGCAAACGGCAATGCTGCGCTGAAGGATGAGGGAGAAGAGAAGAAAGACAGCAATATCTTGAATGACGAGCTTACAGCATATTACGCGCAAATGATACAGGAGAAGGAGAAGGAGGCGAGGGAGGACCAAGAAGCGGATGAGTCGTCCGGAGAGGACGATGAGGAATTTGAGGACGTTGCAGTAGGCACATCCAACGTCGACACCCCTTCAAGCTCTGTCTCTATCGGGGCTAGCGGGGCACGAGACCTTCAGTCCCAAGACAGTGAGATAAGGAAGGACAGTGAATCGGGGAGCAGTGCACCTGGTTCCAATATGCCCACCCCAGCAGATCTAGAGCTTCAGGCAGAAGACGACGCGCCCCTCGCTAAGAGAGTCAAATTTGAGACTCAAGAGAATGAAGTTGGGGAAAGTAAGCCTGCTGTGGACGATTCAGGAGATAAAGTATCAGATGAAGACGATGACGCCGAGTTTGAAGACGCTCTCTGAACGTATTCGATTGGCCGTTGCTCATCAGAAGGTTCCGCTAATATAGAAGACCTCGCGAATGCTCATCAACTGCTTAGAGATCCGCCACGCTATCTCACACCATGACTGGTTCATGCACTACATCAATGCTGTATGCTGCTGGCGGACAAAGAATATTTATATGCGGGTCGCAGGATCGTGACCGCCACGGCTTCTTGATGATTATACCGAGTGCGCCCAGGATACGTTTGTTGATTTCTGCCTGCTTACCTCGCGTTTCGGTGCTCACAACGCCCGCAGACATCAACCTTATTACGAGCACACCTCCATCCGTTGCGTAAGTCTGCAGGCACTTGCCAGCAACCATAACGTTTCTAGTGCACATCCAAAGACATCTACCCCCCAGAACAACAAAAATGGCCCCTCCTTGCCCAAAGAAGGCTCAGCTGACGCCCAAGAGCGTAAGCATAGTCCTAGCGCATGCTCAACAAAGCAGGTTTTCACAACTTCTAGGACTATGAGGACGACTGTACCGATGCAGAGATTGCCCCTATGATCGACATCGTCAAAGGATTCCCTAAGATCGGTTCTTCTCCTCTCCAAAAAAATTACCTTGCCCGCCAAGAAACGCATCAACACGCCATTCATCTCCCTTCATCTTCAGCTTTGCGTTATCAAAACGATTTCTCCAAACAACCTACCGCCTTTCCAAGCAGTCCCGTGATTAGTACCATCAAGTGCGAGCCGATCAGCCCGGCGATCGAAGTCCCTTACGATTCCGAAGCCACAATCAGCGATCCCGACATGTACAGCGACGACGAATCACACGTCACTTTCCCCAATTCTGTCGAACGGATCGGTGCCGAGGCTATCTTTGCTATCTTCAACAACGCCCATCGCATACACGAAAGCTCTGGGACTAGGTCCGGCCCATTGATGGAGAGCACGGATACGATAGAGAGCAATGAGCAGGATGAGATGGGAGATGTGTGAGAGACCCTTGCTGTACTAGTTCAACCCCTAGCCTTTGTTTCTAATTTTCATGGTAGCCAGTGTCCTTCATCAGCCAGCTGTAGTCAAGCGTGCTATTGGGACATGTTGTTTGAGGATTCCCGACCCTTTTGGGCCGGATGTCGCGGGCTTCAAGCTTCCAAACTGGGGTTGTTGAAACGGAGGAATTCCTTGCACATCTAAATGGTGAGGGGAATGAAAGGGGATTATTCAGTATCGCAATGGGGATCAGTTGTTAGTTCCTGCGTGCTCTGTGGGGTTGTGCATTGTATCTGTATCCTGGGATAGCAAGGTCAACGGGGATTCTACTCCAGAACATATCACACCATCCAATTACAAAGATATACCAGCCCAAACCCCTTCCCACCCAAGTCACCATCACAAATCAAACCCACTCCCCCCAT